>Ga0306910_1000592_pt1 | contig 15954 bp, 11 predicted proteins | sample AntRauMFilla2698_FD_190438 | JGI IMG/M metagenome (GOLD analysis project Ga0306910, IMG submission 190438) | Saline lake microbial communities from Rauer Islands, Antarctica - Metagenome Filla 2 #698 (v2) (version 2) | ecosystem: Environmental > Aquatic > Non-marine Saline and Alkaline > Saline ... | reverse complement strand
GGACCACTGTTCTGACTAGTTGACGGGATTTAATGGGACACCCAATGTAGCGGGCGAGGGACCCTATTCCAAATAAGGATAATTAGAGAGCTGAAAATGGGAGCGAGAGTTCTGAAGTCCCGGCTTATTTGATTCAACACAATATATAGCATTATCAGAATATCCATATTTGTCCAAAATTTCAGAAAGTGGTGATTTGTGGTAGGTCCATTAAATCCCCATTGGTGGATCTTTGATGTTTTTGCAGATCAGCCAATACTGCCGTTGGTGGTCCAGTATGCGTATGGGAGGTTGGATGTCACAGCTCTCTGTGATGAAGAGGGCACATTCGCTCCCGCACGTGATTGACCTGCACTCCTCCGATTCCCAGTCGGCTTCCGATGCAATCCCCATTGCCAACCAGCTTGTTGCACTTCTTTCGAAGCAAGGCATGCGTTTCAAAACAGATATCCCTCTGTTCGAATTGGTGGGCATGGACAAGTTCCTCACTTGTCTGCGCCTAGCCCACATCGACATCCAAGATAACACGGGCCCTACCCGAAGCTGTCTCATGGGAGACCAGTGCAAATCCCACAATTCCGCAGATTCGGTTGCCACCGGGATGGGTTCGATTGCCATCAACGAGTACGATAGTATGCCGATATGTGACCCGTGCATGGATCGGATCCCCAGACTTCCACTGTCGACGTCGCTGGTCCACTTGGACGCTCTCTTGCTCTCCGGCATTCGAAGTTACTTGATATTGAGAGCGATCGCCATCCTCCACCAAGAATATCCTGCTGCCTGTCGACGAGGACTTGGGATCCACTACTTCTACCACAAGGTCTTCAAAAAGGTCTACGCTGACGAGAACGATATGGCTGACGACCCTGGTCTCTTAGACATCCTCTCCCATATCCTCCACACTATGAATTGCCCTGGTGCGATCTCTCTCCTTCGTCTTCCACGCCCCGCCGCACTCGACGTCGACAACGAGAACCATGTCTGTGTAATCTGTACGGAGGATGTCTACTCTGCCAATTCCTGTACTACAGCCTGTGGTCACCGCTACCACACTACCTGCCTGGTTCGCTGGAGTATGGCCAAGCGCAACAACAGCGACAAGTGTCCCAATTGCCGAGCATCCCTCGTCGATCCTATTAGCATCGAGATATCGGAAGGAGAAGAAGAAGAAGACCAATATGCATCTAATATGTCAGATATCTCTGAGCTGTGCGTCGTAACTCCTTTCCTATACTTCCTATAACCTTTTATTGTTTATGTCTACATATACAGTCAGATATGGGATTGTATAAATATGGCTTAATTGCTAGATCGTCGCAACAAGCAGAACAAGAAGAAATACCTATTCGTGGACGGGGATTTCATTCTTCTGAAGATGAGTACTTCCCACACCCTCCATATAAAATTTCCTACCATCAACTAACCCAACTTCACGTATGTAGTATTTCTTATACTCTAGGTCCTTGCGTCTACGTGAAGAAATCGATGTTTTAAGCATATCCGGTACCCATGGGGGGATCTTACATCAGTTTATCTCTTCACTGATTACTGGTTCACCGCCCTCATGTAACGTATAGTTCCGTCTCCAGTGCAGGATCGCGGCGATAACGGCGACCAAGATGTGTATTCTGGTGCGGTGTCCTCTTATACACGTCGTTTCTCTCTATGTCTCTCTCTCTCTCTAGCATATATGCGACCTTACCATACAGTAGAAGAGGCACACGCCAACGCGGGGATTAATGCAGTGGAACGTCTACGGTCTAGAGTGTTTCCCAGACGGGCGAGGCAATCCCATCGGATGGGAAATAGAATGCCGCTCAGAGAGAGTAGCTTTGGCGCGGACTCTGGTGTCCCGGTTGAAGGATCCGTCTCGGACCTTCTTCGTAGGTTGCATGGGAATGTGCGCCAATAGTGGGAATGTTCTTTTGTATTTTTAATAAGACTGCGAATTCGATACGTAGTAGTAGTCGTTAGATACCACGTGTTCAGTTTCTTCTATGTTGGGCAAGAACCCTCGGACGCTCCCAGAGTACTATGTGCGATGGAGGACATGCATCCATTGCAATGCGAAGTATAGAGAGTGCGACCAATTGGGAAAGCTGGAATGTCGTCGGCATTCCCGAGGCCTCGTATATGACGAACAGTCAAAGAGCTACCGATACGCGTGTTGTGGAATCGGCATTGGCGGCTTCGTCACGATAATGGGACGTACGGGAGCTGGCTGCGATAGACACGACCACGAAGACACTAGTCAGAAGAAAGAGAACATTCAAGCCGTCCTCGACTTTGGAATGTGTGCGAGAGCGGTGCCGCTATTCGTATTTAATGAGCTGGGTGTTCCTCTCCCACCGGAAGAAGCAATCTTAAAAGTGGTCAGCGACAACGTTGCATTGCGCATGCACCAGATGCGCGAAACGCAGAGCTTTACACTGGACGTAAAACATGTCCTTGGGACCTCCACGTTTGACCTTGCAACGATTTCGACGACTCTCGCCTGTCAGGTGATGAATGGGCCGTTTGCGGGTCACATTCTGAAAGGCGGGGAAGACCAAGATGTAATCGAACGAGCGCGAGAGGGATTCGTTAGCGCAAACCGGGTTGTATGTACAAATACGGAGGACTTTGGGGGATGGTGGGGGTCAGAGAGCATGGAGCGGTACCGCAACGCCATAGGGTTTGTGCTGTACACGCGGGAAGCCACGTTCCGAGAAGGCGATGTAGACCACCTCGTCAACGCGTATCTGCGGAAGTATGGACACCGTTCACTCGCCGAGTGGTGGAGGACGATGGACACAAAAACGATTCACAAAATGGCACTCTCGGTCACGACATAGCGGGAGTAGGGGTGGGAGCACCACGGGCCATCTCAACGAGTAGTAGTGTATGAATATACGCGATAATATTCATTCGTTATATCACCGGACAGTGAAATGCAATCTGGGTTGGGGAAAATGGAAGAGAGACTGCGTTTAACACAACGCATGAATTTGTGCGTCAACGACAGCCCCATTGCAGCGGACGTGAAGATCCAGATACTGAAAAGGATTAGCGATGTCATTGACGACGCATACGAAGACAGGATCGCCCGCGGAATAAACAGAAAAGAGAATTCTGGAGTCTACCGGAGAGGGGCGGGCGTACAGCCCTACGGTGAGCCACGGAAGCCCGATGGAACGAAAGATAGTATGGATTCAATCACTAAGGCGCTGACTGGTATTACAGTAGACGGTATCAATGGTCTAAACGCTGCCAGTACTACCGATACAATGTGTGCCAAATGTGTTAATTGGGTCTTCAGTGTGCTGGGGTTTGTAGTGATATTCATAATCCTATTCGTAGTGACCAAATAAAAATAAAATTCTCTCTCCCTCTCTCCATCTCTCCCTCTCTCCATCTCTCCCTCTCCCTGTCTCTCTCGCCATGTGCCTTACGTACGTCCGTACGTAGAGGGGATAGGGAGGGGAGAATATAACCAGCTTTTGTTCCGATGTAAAGTACCTCATGGGAAAAGTACAATCTAGTGATCAGTTCTGTTCTCGGTAAGCAGCACATCAGCTCTCTCTCTCGCCCTCTCCCAGCGAATCCGTAAATGACTACTCCCCAGCATGTCGCCGAGGCGTACTTTGCCAATGACCTCTCCTCTGCCGTAACGGCTGGTCAGTTGACTATCAGTGATGGAAGTCGACGTTGGTACGAAGGCGGAGAGCCCTCTCGCCTCCTTGTCTCCAAGGAACATTTCAATCCGTACCGCAAGCGGAAGTACTATGGATCCTTCGTTGCCGGCGTCGAAGAGCTCAAGAAGGGGATCATCGTTTCACTCAAGAACGGAAAGCTCAAGAGGGCACATGTCGCCAAGGACGACTATGCACACGATCCGTCCAAGATGAGCAACGACCCATCTGAACGCGAGAATCAGGATCTGATCGGCAAGATCAGCGGGACCGTCGTATGCAGCGGGCACGCCAATTTCTTCATCTCGTGCGAAAGTGTCCCTCTCATCGGAGAAGAGAGCTACGGTAACGAGTTTGTCACCGTTCGCACAGACAACTTCACCAAGCCAGGCGTCGGCGTTGATTTCACCCTCGTCGACGAGAAGCTCACTGTCCCCGGGGGAGTCATGCTCACCCGCCTCAAGAAAATGTCAGCTTCGAACATCGGAAAACACGCTCAACTTGAACTCGGAGATGACGATGAGAAGGTCTATCGTCTGCGCGAGGGACATCCCGTCTGTGACATGGTCCACATCCACAAGAAACTGGTCTTGCAAGACACCTCCATGAGTGAAGAGGAGAAACGCCAAGAACTGCAGATCCAGGGCGTCCCCATCGAAGATCAGTTCACCGATACCGCCGATCACCGCGGAAATCGTGTCGCTGTCGCAACTGGGGCAGCATACGAAAAACTCCTCCCTCTCGCTAAAGACTTCATCAGACGCCACATTCCACTCGGAAACGTGACCGGAGAGGACCTCGTCTTCAAGATCACTGGAGACATTCCCGACAATGCGCCTTCCATGTGGACCAAGGACATGTTCTTTGTCGACTTCTCTTTCTGTGTCAGTTCCGTTCGCACCTCTGTGGTCACCAAAACCAGACAACACTTCTAGTCCCTCTCTCTCTGTCTCTCTCTCTCTCTCTCTCTCTCTCTCTCTCTCTGTCTCTCCTTCCCCGCACACGCACTGTATAAAAATTTCACATGAGTTACATAATACATTAGGCGTAGCGTAGAACAAGTGGTGCCAATGTGGGATAAAAGCTCTCCCAGTCCCATTGTATTTTTCATCTAGAATGCGTTTATTATATAGAACAGATGGCAGAGAGAGAGAGACAGAGAGACAGAGCGAACACGAGAGCGAGATTACACGTAGCCAGCATGGAGCTCCTCGAAGTACCGAGTTGCATTTCGTGTACATTCTGCTAAGTTGTGGTGTACAGCAGAGTTCAAGGTAGACGGGTGCCTCAGAGATATTGGAACCCGCGAGGGATAGAGACTTGTCAGTGTGGCATTGATATCTCGTGGATGTAGCGAGGGAATTTCGTAGAGGTAGTCTAGATATTCCTGGGACGAGCTGGAAATGGGTTCTCGTCGGAAGGCATTCTGGTCGTAGGGGACCCACGAATACCCCATGTTTGACGAAGGCCTGATAAACATAGGACGTTCTATGCGGCTGTGTAAGAATGTATCCCACGGGTGTCGCATGCGGGCCACGATAAAATGTGTGTTGTACATAGTGGTATCAGAAGAAGGGCGATGAACATGACGAAGGGTTTCGACTACAACCTCTGGAGGTACGAGATGTGTCCGCTCGTAGAAAAGTTCCATTGCATCCTGCACAATGTTGGTACTGGTAGCCAAGTCCCGCGAGAAGATACGATTCATAACTTCCAACGATCCGTGTTTGGGGTTTTCCAGTACAAGTACGTTACGGGACGTATTATCTAACAGTACTAATACTACTCGTTCAGCCGCAGACATTTGCGGGTGGTGCACTGTCGGCAGGAAGGGAGACGAGAGGAAAACGCTCGGCCGCGAAGACGAATGAGAGTAACCGCAGATTGCTGACTCAGCGTATTACTTGAATTGAGTAGATGACTTCGCAGAGGAGGTAACGGCGAGGTGCCGAATCGAGGAGTACTCAGCATATTCGAAGTGACCGAGTGTATTATACAGTGTGAACAAAAAATATCTACCACGGACTATAGGCCCCGGTTCCAGAGACTTGCTCGATGTTCGCATAGCGGCGCTTTTTGTTGACGATCAGCCGGTCCGTCTTCTTCGTCTTTGGGTCATACACCTCTTCAAATCCATACTCGCCTAGCATCTGGTAGTCTCCTTCGAGCGAGAGGTAGATGTTCTTGTTGACCACTTTGTTGACAAACCCCCCGGCTTGTCCAGAGAAGTGCTGCTGGTAGTTGGAGACCAGCACTCGGGCGAAGATGGTAAGGAAGTCTCTGTTCTCTTCTCGGATCACATCATCGATAGTGATACCAGCGAGCGGTGGCTGGATTCGTCGGATCTGCGCGAGCGTGTCGTTAATGTTACGAATGATCTGGTTGTTCCAGATAACCTTTCCCGAGATCTCGGGCGTCATCCGCCATTCGAGCGAGCTTCTTCCAGAATTGAGGTACTTCTTCAGCAACGACTCTTTACTCGGCATCACTGTACGCTCCATGGACACTTCCTTCATAATCATGGAGGTCTGTTCGATGGCGTTGTTGTAGGATTCAAGTAACGCATGAGCATGTTCGTAGAGATAGATGCCCATGGCGTAGCTTTCTGCAAAGAGCACGGATATGATGGTTGTCTCGTTGTTCTCTAGAGTATAGTAGCTGAGCCGCAGCTTATACTCTTTTTTGTACAACTGATAGGGCACAATGGTAGACGTGGCACCCTTTGCTCTCCTATTCGCAGAGGCATAGATCCGCTCGAGTGATGTAACGGGATCGGTGTGAAGAAGACTGGCTTCCTCTGCTGTTGTCTCGGGGTTGCCAGTTATCTCGCGGACCCGCCGCAAGACGAACTCGTCGTCGATCTGAGTCTTAGGGTAGTCATAGACCAGTTCACGGAGGTCTGGTCGTTCCCGGATGATGAAATCTAAGTGAGACTTGATCTCTGGAGACTGTACGAACGAAAACGGGAAATCGCTGCCCAGTGTCGACTTGACGTCTTCTTTTGTGAAACGAGGGGGTAGCTGAATCCAGTAGGGGTTTTTGCTGAAGTCCGCTATGCGTTCCCTTTCACGTTTCTCTTTTCCCGTCAGTGGGGCTGTGTTCGTTGTATCCCGTTGGGCACCTCTAGCCTCGACTGTGCCGTCTACTATGGGTTCTGGGGGAACATACTCAGGGGACCTCCTGTCGCGCGCTCCTTCTTCGTACATCTTCGTCTTAATGGCATCCGATAGGTTGTAGTACTCAGTGGCTATCTTTTTCAACCAACTGGTACCCCCGATAAAGTATTCTTTAAGTTCCTTGAATGCAGCTATATCTCGCATAGGTTCGTAGTTTTCTATCATAAACTCAATGATTTTGTCGATACCCCTTTTTCGTTCGTTAAACTCGTGTACGGTCGTGCCAAATCCCACATTGGACTGCAGCTTTTCTTTGTCGGGATCAGCACGCAAGGGGAAAACTTGGGTAGTGGTATCGTAGTCCGGAAGATCTGGTAAATCGTAGGATTTGTTGTCTTTGGTATTGATGGGAGTCATACGTTTCATAAAACGAAGAACTGCCAGACTGTAGTACCGTTTTGCAGGGTACTTGCGCTTTCTCTCCGTTCCCGCATCCACGTATTCATCATCCATGCAATCGTAATCCAGAAAGCAGTGAACATATAGGAAAGTCCACGTATATATCGCATCAAGTTGAGCCTTGGATTTGTCATCTAATGCCATCCCATTCCCTACGCGAGATTTAGTTACGTAAAGCGACTTCACGCGGTTATAGAGGATCGACCTCGATAGGGCACTCTTGCGCTTAAATAACGGAGATAAATCCTCGTCTCCGGGAAGAGAGATATTGTCAAAGACGAGATAGTCGAGCAAGAGTTCATCGACTACATGATTTCCTTTCCTGTCCCCAAGGATGGGAAATGAATCAATGTCGTCTGCGCGACGCACGATGGGAGAATAGTAGGAGTTGGCGAGTTCCACTACATTCTTCAACTGGCGTATATCTCGGAGCGCATACTTTGCATATATCACACGGAGCTCCATGTCTTTAGCCAATGCGCGAAGTGCTTCGATCTGCTTATTCTTGGCATTGGTTGTGACAATCTCGCGTTTTGCCTGGAGTTGCTCCCTGTAGATCTCTGTTCGAGTCTGTGCAAGTCGGTCCTCCAATAGGGACGTGTCTTGTAAGTCCTGGATGCTACTCCCCATGAGTGACGCGATATGGGAGCCCAGGACGAACATGGGATCGTTCTCGACATACTCTCGACGCAGGTCGAAGTTTCGAATCCACTCTGCGTCGTAGTCCACAAACTTCAGTTCATCTTCTCCATATAGCTTTCCATTGTTCATTGGCAGTTTCCCCAGCACCGTTTCTCTCTCCTCGATTGGCGCAGTAAGTTTTCCGATCGAGTGCATCATGCTTGCGTTTCCATTGGCACCCAAGTCGTAGACGTGATCGGTGTACTGATGGAGAGGATCTTCTGCAATTGTGCGGTGGCGCTCCGTGTTCGGACTGTGGCCAGAGGCTGTCTTGCGGCGTTTCGAGCGCCTCTTCCAGGGAGCCTCGCCGGAAGAAGAAGAAGAAGAAGAAGACAGCAACACTTCAGGAGAACCATCAGAGGGGAACGGCCGACTCCATCGCTCTTCGTCCGATTCCGACGAGACACTTATGGACCGAAGGCGAGCGCGCTTTCGCACCACGTCGTCGTCGTCGTCAGGATCCAGACTCGGCCACTTGCTGCGCGTTTCCTTGCCCGTTGTGCTATGTTGGTTCATTGTGTGGCTGGATGCGAAAGTTAGTGAAAACTGATCCGCTGGATGTTAATCCGGTGGAGGGTTTCATTGTATAGAACAAAGTGTTGAGACTCTATCGCTTCTGGCGTGACTCTCTACCATAGGCGCTGGAACATGACCGGGATTCCTCCTCTCCAGTCCAGACTCTGGCAAGCGACACAGCTCGCGAATAACGAATCCGAGATCCCAGCTCCCGCTGCCTTCCAATCGTGCATCAAACAACTGATAAACTACGAGAAACTCGTCCCCTTGGCCAGACAGGTCTTATCCGCTGTCCCCGAGTGCCTGAAGCTCTACACTCCCTGTCCCACTACCCCTACGGTATTTTCAGAAATGCATACCTCGAATGCGATCAACATGAACTCAAACAGTCTGCCTGGATTTGTCAACACTGGGAAGAACTACTTTCGGTTCGTGGGGGCAGACCCCGTTCTCCGATACCTCGAGACGGAAACGATAGATTTTGCCATCAACATCCTCATGCTCCAAGACGACCTCTCTTCTCCGGACACCCTTCGCGACTTCCACTTCCTGACTACAAACGACATATTCTTCATGTCACGCCACAGAAGCCCCCCAGAGCAGCGTAGTGAGAGAGACCGCTTCATGATGCTGAAAACGGTACTCATGCGACACCGCTACGTCTTCTTCATCTACCATCAGAACGAGAATCACTGGATTCCCATCGTCATCAAACAGCGCGAGGCCGGTGAGCGCAGGTCCAAGGTGTTCGTGTATGACTCCCTGCAGTCACGCTCCGGCCCCACTGGGATACGTGAAATCTATCGCTTCTTGACAGGAAACGACCGAATTCTCGAGAGTGATCTGGTAAAGCATATAGTCCCGGTACAGACCTCGTCCTTCCAGTGTGGTATCCATGCGATCGCGACGTGTTGGATGCTGTTTAGGGAAGGATTCGATCGCACGACGAGTATTCCGGTGGGAACTCCCGCCTACCGTAACTTTCCACAGACCATTCATGCCGAGATTCTGTTCGCATCTCTTTTGAAGTTTGCCGGGCGTCTCGCGGTGATCCTCAGTCAAGATTCGTTTATGGACTTGCTCGAGCTTCCCGGGTTTCCAAAACACACGGATACCACGCGCAGTGAAAGACTCCTGGATGGGTCGACGGAGTTCTTCCTTCACTATATGTGCGTAGATGGACATCAGGGTCCTCTCCTACTGGGCACTCGTTCTTCCGCCTACCGGGACACACTCAAAGCGAAGTCAAAGGCCCATAAACATCATATTCTAGGCGAAGCTATGAAATTGTCCGAGGAAAACGCCATTTCAGGAGAGCGGACCAACGTTAATCTAGGATCAGATGAGAATGTGGGCAGTCCATCTAACAACGAGATGCGAGATTCCGCGGACTCCAGTATCCCCATTTCTATGCCAGATAACAACGACTCGATGGAAGACCGCGAGCACGGGAACTTAGGCCAGTTGGACGATAGCGAAAGCGAGTCCTCGGACGAAAGCGAAAGCGAGTCCTCGGGCATAGACTCGGCGGAAGACAACGAGTACTCGGACATAGAGGACAACAAGCGCGACCGGGAGGAGTCTAGTGAGGAAGACCCTAGTCCGAGAGCATGGAAGAAAGCCAGGACCGCTGCAAATCCCCGTCCACAGACACGCAGCAACGAAAGCGTGATAGATCCAAAAGACATCTTCTCATTTGATTCTTAGGTAAAAGTTACGGGGTTTGCTTATTTGCAGTAGTCGTAGCCAGAACCAAGTCCATTCTGGCTGCGACTACTCCTAGTATGCAACGAATCGAATATAAATCTATATGTATGTATTTCTAATTCTAATGTGGGGCCTCTGGTGAGGGAACCGGTGACGAATTGGGCGATGAAGTCCATTCAGAAACCGTATGTGTCGCATTTTCGACCGTTCCTCTGAATGTGTTCCAAGTGTTCATTGTAGACTGGGGCAACAGACTAAAGTAGATCGAAAATGCGAATGCGATGACCATAATAAATGCCAAGCATAAGATCTTATTGAACAGAGACGCACAGACTTTACCCATACATGGCTTTAAACATCCCTCGGGCATGTTCACTCTGGTATGTATTTAGAAAGTGACATATATATATATATATATATATATGACAGCTACACGAGAGACGGAGAGAGAGACAGGGAGAGAGGGACGCTATGGTAATCCACAGCAGACTGTCCCATGCCTGCTATTTCCAGATTCTGTGCGATTTCGGGACTTACACGAATTGGCAATGGGAGTGCAGGCACCGCGCGGTAGAAGTGTGCCACCGACTCTCTCACATACCTCTCCGTTAACGCAGAATGCGCCCCATTTGCTGCAGTCTACGACTGCCGCTTCTGTCGGAATGAGAAAAAGTTGTAGTAGCAGTAGTAGGAATAGCGCCATAGGCACAGGGTAATTATGCAACATCTATCTGTAAGGGGAACCCACTCTTCGCCCTTCCCGTAGAATGACCTGTACCACCCCAAGTTTGTTCGTTCAGTGCGTAAAAGATACCATAGAACAAATTAGTGTTTCAACGATGGAGTCCTATTCGTTCAGTAACGTCCTTCGTGGAGAAAATGCGACGATGACCCTTTATGATTTGGCATATCTATTTCGCCGGGATGTCAACCCCGCTACCCAGTCCTGGAGTCTTACGAACGAAGGTAAGAATCGCTTTACCACCCCAGCCCAGTTGGACAAACTCTCTAACTACCATCGCTATGATCTCTGCCGACGGATGGCTTACTTTGTACTAGAGGAAGGGTTAACATTCAAAATACCATTGGTACTCCCGAAGGATGCCAACACGGTAGTCACGAAGATTCTCGAGTATATCTCATCCAAGAGTCTTAGAACGGAGAACCCCGAGTACAAGTTCGTACATATCCCCGAGGTAGTCAACAAATTATTCAATACGCTCCGGAAGGGTATTCCGAGAGACGAGGTATATTCGAAGAACCTGCTGAAACTACTGGACGGCAACCATGTTGTGAACAGAACCCAGTCGTTTAGCATTGAAGAAAATGGCAAAGAGTACGGAACAGGTACTATAGGCGAACTTGAGATGATATACATGGTATACTACAAAAATGCAGAACTGCGAAAGAATGCATCTGTTACTATGGCGGATATACCTGTACAATCCTTTACCATCGAAGCCGGAGAGAAAGAGGAGACATCCACATGGAATACGATGTTTGGCAAGAAAGCGAAAACGTCATATACCATCAAGTACCATAGCATGAAAAATAAGCTAGTATCTCAGAGAGATTGGCGGAAAGCACTGAAACTGGAAGATGGTTCGATAGACTATTCTGGTCTTGCTTCTACATCCCTCAGTCGATACACCAGGGGAGCCAACCAAGACGATCTTTCGTTGTATAACATATCCCTACTGAAAGTTATGTTACGCGAGTATATAGACAACACTGACATAGAGGGGGAAAATGTACAGATCAGCACCATTCGAACAGAAGAAGAAGAAGAAGGAAAAGAACCATCCACTCGGAGCCACCTACCGTTTATTTCCTGTGTGTCTACTGGGGGGAAAGGTGCCATTACAGGACCACCACTAGACTATACTTTTTATACTATGTACCTATTGAACGAGGGTATTCCATACCGCACAGAAGACGTTACATCGCAAACACTGAGCGACCATGCCACGGAAAAACTGAAAGGGGATTTCGGAGAGATACTTGGCAAGCCCGAGTATCTGTATGGCCTCAAATTGGAAGAAGAGCCTGAATATTCCATCCCGCGAGGTCCGCTTATGGAATACCTCCAATGGTCTGCATACTTTGCTGTAAATGAACCAGACAGAACTGAATTTATCAAGCAGACCGCATCGCCATCGGACAGTATTCTATATACATTCAAAGACTTCGAGCCAACCGCTGGTGCTACACATGTATGCATTACTCAGGGAGATGAACCACTCGGGACGTTTACAGTCCGATTCGCAGTGGAAGATATTGAATTGTTGCGAGGTGAGGAAACAACATTTACACTGCAACTTTACACCTCTGCCAAAATGAGAGATACCCAGGATTATGACAAGAACATAACACATGTTCTTCTAAAGCGTATCACCCCAACAGACGACGAAGTATTTGTCGCGACTGATAGACTGGTAGCACCGCGAAAACAATCTTGGTGGCATACACTGTACGTATTAATGCCTTCTCAGTACTCAATGTCGGAACCCAATGTAGAGTTAGATCCGTCGCTGCCTCAATATTGGTGGACACATGACTTCTCCCAGGGAGTGAAGAGAGGGGAATCCGACTACTGGCTCCCATGGCTTTGCCTCCCTAAAAAGATCGCTTCACGTGTAAATGATTTTACCGACGCGGAAGTACTATCCAACGTTAAATACGGTGACAACGCGAAAGTAGAAGACATCTTGTGGGGGGCGCAGAAAAGCAAGGCCTAGGTGTCAGTTAGTAAAAGATAGCATTGGCTATGTGGGCTCTGTCTTGGCACGCGTACGGCATGAAGGTCATGTTCTTGATCTTTTCTACACTGGGGACATGGGGAATACACAAATGTACGAGGCTCGTATGGAAGATCCCGAAGCGCATGATGGTGGCATGTGCCAAGAAATCTGCGAAAAGTGGTCGATGGGGCCTGACCGTGGTCCTAAGTGTTATTTATGTATCAGTGGTTGCGTACTTTCTGGTTACTTCAGGAAACTCTGGAGAAACGGTGACGAGTTACGCTGAGGGGTGCTGGAACGGGAACGTGTTTCAATGCTGGAGGTACGTTTCTGTAATATCCGTCGAGGTTGGCTGGAAGTTTTTGAACACCAACGTCGTGTCGCGCTGGCTGATTTTTCCCGCTGGTTACGGAAATGACCCGTGCATGTCCTATCAGATGTACATTCCCACCGAGTACCCCGCGATAGAAAAGGCACTTCCCAGAGACTACGTAGAGCGCTACGCCATCTGTGCAAGTACATATTGGAGTATCAACATACTACAGTCACTGTACGGACAGACCTTTTGTGACGTAGTGCTCGAATATGAAGATCACCCCCTCCACCTTCTTCATCGATTCACGTGTGCTCGGGCCAGTTAGATGGCCACACATACACACCATACGATAATAATAATAACAATAAAAATGCCCATTCTAGTCTACTGCGTCGATGTTACGTTTTTTGTATTGGGGGTAGGCTAGTTGGACAAAATGAGAGAGAGAGAGAGAGAGAAGTAGGAATACGGTACACTCAGTCACTGGAGAAGAAGCGAACGATTCTCCAGATCGAAATGGCAAGCACGGCGAGACTAAGAAGGATAATCTCCGCGATGTACCCGTCAGAGAGAGGAAGGTAGGAGACATCACGGAGAGAAGACTGATCAAGCAACCCCGCATACATAAAGAGCGTTCCGATAGCGTAACTATGGAGTCCTTTGTAGGCCATAGCGAAAAGGGCACCGAGGAACAAGAGTACACCAAAGAATATGGCAGTGCCAATAGACACCGGAGAGTCGGGCATGTAGACGTCGATCATGAGTCCGATAGAAATCAGCAGGTAGCTGACGCGGATACCAAGCTCGATACCGAATCCGATTTCGAAAACGTAAAAGTGGACGAGAGATGCCCCCATAGAGTACATCTTTCGCAAGTCTGTACCACTGGTAGAGCTCGTGTCGACTAGCGCCCGGTAGGCAGACTCGTCGTCCTCGTCGTCCTCGATAACAAGATCGTCATCTTTCTTATCTGTCCGCTTCTTGTCTGCGCTATAGTCCATCACGTGACCCGGGTTACTGCGCTGCGTATGTAGACCGGCAGTCATATCCAAGAGAGGACTTCTGTTCTTCTTTCCCATAATTCCGTCCATGGTAGTCTGGGGCGCAGTAAGAGATTCGAATCGAGTATCCGTGTTCCGGGATTGCATCTCCATGGCGTTGTCTCCCTCTTCTACCGACTCATACTTGTCCGCGCTGCGATCGCAGCAGCTTCCCACCACTAGGCCAATGGGTGCTTCCGCTGACGGTATACCGAGGTCCAGACGAGCGACAATGTAGATCACGGAAGCCAGTTGCACGATGTCGGCTACGAACACGACAAAGATGAGATTCCTATCGGTGTACGCCGACAGTGCGATGAACAGGTACCAGAGAGCAAAGGAGAGGACATTGACGATAACCGCAATTCCGATGCGGGCAACGACCCGTCCTTCCTTGTAGTGGGGTGCCATGAATGCAGTGATGGATCCGACGAGGACCCATAAGATCTTGAACCAGATGTAGCCTCCCGTCCACGAAGAGGGGACAAAGTTGGAGGTCTGCCAAGCGTTCATTTGGTTGAGTGTGGTGTCTGTGTTGGTAATCACGGACGTTTCCACCAGGGAATAGATGACAATTGTGGTCACAATTGACAGGACGATCCCGGCCATGATAGTGATCTTCGAGCAAGAGCAGTCCATTGTGCAGTACGTCTCAGAATACTAAAGAACGGTTCTATCGACAGTAACGCCTGGATGGATAAGAAATTGGCCGTGACCCGAAATAAACCAGCTTCGTACGTAGTAGATGATGATACTGGTCGGCGGTAGTAACTGGTAGTTACTTGCACTGCACGATCATTAATTACTGCACCGAGAACAAAAAGAGTGCCAATTGGTATAACCGTCGTCGTGCGAACTAACTACACCACACGGCGTCTACATGGAGGACACTGACGAAATTTCGACACTGGATCGCTTCTACATCGAAGTAGCTTCGCAACTTGGAAAGTCACCCTATTCAATTACCCCGATTGCGTCGTACCTTTTCGGGAACTCACTGGACCTACAGTACGGAAACCCCGCGTCTATCCGAGATCTGCTCGAGTACGTATTCGCCAAGCCCGTCTCCCTGCGAGTGGTTGCGTCTGAAAGAAGACTGAACGACCAGGACAAGAACTACCACATTCGGTTTATTGGCGCAAAACTCTACCTGTTTGGCAGTCGTACGTCGTACTCACTTCCTCTTGCATTCTTTGGAAGTTTCCCATCAGGCTCCGCTTTCTTGGAAAACTTCCACAGTCTTCTCTCATCCAGTGAAGACCTCCCTGGAAGCATCGATACGAACACCCACTTCGAATCCGTCGAGGTGAACACCAACCAACACACGGTCACCTACTCCGGATACCTCGGACAAGACATGATTCGAAGGCATTTCAACTACCCCCTGTTACTCGTGACCGTAATCTTGATCTACAGTAACGTACTCTCAGATGCGTACGAGGACACCAAGAGACCCCGTTCAGATTTTTACGAAGCAATCGGAACCCTGGATCCGACGCAGGGACTCTTCTCGACAAACGAATCTCTCCGGAAAACCCTTTTAGTCGCACAAGATCTCGCAACGCGACTCAAGCGGGACGACGTATCCCTTGGTGCGGTCATCAGTGCACTCGATGACCACCGTGCAGCCATCGTAAAAACCTCGCTCTCGGAGATTGCAGCATACGAGGCGGCACTTCTTGCCCCAGTCATAGATTGCGATGA
>Ga0306910_1000585_pt1 | contig 16073 bp, 10 predicted proteins | sample AntRauMFilla2698_FD_190438 | JGI IMG/M metagenome (GOLD analysis project Ga0306910, IMG submission 190438) | Saline lake microbial communities from Rauer Islands, Antarctica - Metagenome Filla 2 #698 (v2) (version 2) | ecosystem: Environmental > Aquatic > Non-marine Saline and Alkaline > Saline ... | reverse complement strand
CCGGCAGGCGTTGATCAAGCTTTTGGGTGGTAAAACTCACCGGACGAGGTTGTCGTGACGCATAATGTTGTGGGTTGTTCCACTCGCCCGATGAGGATGCCAGCCCTCGTCGGGCGACTTAAGCGCGGCAAAATTCCCGTCTAACGGCTGGAAAAGGCAAGAGTTTCTAACACCTGAAAAATTCCCAAAAAGGGAAGAATCACAAATTCCAAATTGAGCCGTCCGACGGGTGAACCGCTCTCCCGTTGGAAAGCTGTGATTTTTTTGTGAACGGTAAAAACTCACCGAAAATGTAATCCAGCCTGTAATTTTTATTCTAATTCAGTAGCAACCGGTCGGACGGCGATGTCACAGATTTAAAGTTTGTGGATGGTTTCAGCCGTCGGACCGGCAGGCGTTGATCAAGCTTTTGAGCGGTAAAACTCACCGGACGAGGTTGTCGTGACGCATAATGTTGTGGGTTGTTCCACTCGCCCGATGAGGATTCCAGCTCTCGTCCGGCGACTTAAGCGCGGCAAAATCCCCATCAGACGGCACGTGGGTGGGGCACATTTTCCGGGCGGTGGTGATGAAGTTGTTGGATTTAGCCTGTGTCTTCTATTCAGCCGTCAGATGGGGACGTTCCCCCAATCCCCGTCTGACTAATTGCCGGTGTTAATCTACGATTCAATCTTCTGTTGCAGAATTTCGTATGCCGCTGAAACACTCAAAAACAGGTCGTGGTCTCCGTTTTTCCTGTCAGGGTGAACCTGTTTTACTTTTTTTCGGAAGGCGTTTTTCAAATCTTTCAGGGTGGATACTTCCTTAATTCCAAGCACCATTTTTGCCAGTTTATCGTCGGTATCGCTTAATTTCGAGAGTTTGTTTCGTAACAGTTTATTTTCTCTCTTGAGCTCAGCCGCGCGGTGGAGTAGCTTTTCAAGCTTCATGGTTTGCTTTTCGAGTTCTATTTGAATCTCCTGCTCCTCAGTAACCTGTTTGCGCTCAGCTTTTATTGCGTTGGCATTGATCCACTTCAAAATAGTGCGTAACTGATCAAATACCTGCTCATAAAAATCGGCCTCCGGTTCATGCTGATTCTGCCCCGCATTTTGATTGATTAAAAGTTGAAGTCGCGAAAGCTCTTCGGGCAAGCTGAACTCTTCATCCTCCTGAAGATTAAATTTGGCAGCGAACAAACGCATACACCGGTCACTGCAAAAACGCTCGCGTGGGTCGTCGGGACTGAATAATTGTCCGCAATATGCGCAAAAAGGCTTACTCACGTGTTATATCCGAAATCTGATTATATATCTTGTGCTGAAAAGTTTGAAGTTATAGGATATTGATCGTTGCTCAAAATGGTAAGAGGAGGATTTCTAAAGAGTATTTATCAGAAACATTAGTTCTTTATTAATTAAAGAGAGGATGTCATAAAATTGAATATGTTCACGTGAGATCTTGTATTTTGCTCTATATGACTTTTGTGTCTGAAGAGAGCATGGTAAGTAAGTGAAAGGTTTTAGTATGGATTGACTGCGTCAGTATGATTACGGTTATATTATTGGCAGGAAATGAATTAGAGTGAACTTATTTATAAAATTGAATGAATAAGGCCGAAGTTTTTTTATCGTACTATAGTAGATTTAGGCTGAAATAGTAAACATTATGACTTTTATTACGTTAGACAAATACGGTTCAATGTGCTCAAATGTTTTGGGGCTGTTGCTGTTATTATGTCCATTGAATACGCAGGCGCAGGATTCAGAGCTCGATTCTTTGCTTCAGGTGTATGAGGAGTTTCTGGAAAATCCTGCAATGTACACCGATTCAACACTTTTTAATCTTTACAAAGATATTGGCACCGCGTTTCGATACTCAAATCCGGACACCAGTTTTTATTTTTATGATAAGAGTTTCGATCTGTTCAATGCTTCTATGGACAGTACAAATCTTGGGTGGCTCTATTCAGAGTATTTTTATCTCTACTATATTAAAGGAGAATACGATAAAGGTCTGGAGGTGGCTGTTAAAGCTGAACAAATTTTTAATAAAACGGGATCAATTTCAGGCTTAGCACGCGCTTACAATAACAAGGGGCTGATTTTAGCGGTATTTGATGATCAGGAAGAAGCGATTGAGGAATACAATAAATCGCTTACTCTAAACAGAGAAATAGAACGCCGGGTAGCTGTTGGCTCGAACCTGTATAATCTCGGAATAAGCTATTATAACATAGAAAAATACGATCTGGCCCGGGCGTATTTCGACTCAAGTTTGGTCCTCCATCAGGAGATTGAGAATGACCGTATGACTCAGCGATCATATAGTTTTTTGGGTGAGGTGTATCGCGCGCAGGGCTTGTATGAAAAAGGTTTGGGATATTATCAACAGGCGCAGCGGCTTTTGAAAGATAATGAGGATTGGGACAGGGCGTTTATTTTTGCCGGACTTTCAGCCACATACACAGGGCTCGGGCAGTATGAACAAGCTGAGTATTTTGGTTTAGAGTCGTATGAAGTTGCTGAGTCGATCGATGCTAAATGGGAGCTTCAGCGCACGGCAAAAATCTTAGCCGATATGTATGGTAATCAGGGGAAGTTTGAGGAGGCATTTAAGTATCAAAAGCTGTTCACAAAGTGGAATGAGACTGTATATAACGAGCAGCGTGAACAAAATATAAATCGAATTCGACTGGCAGAACAGATGGCTCGTTCGGCAATACTGGAAGCAGAAAATCTGGAGAATCAGCAGCGTATAAATGAACAGGAAATGACCAACATTATTCTGGCTGTCATAATTGGCGGAGCGTTGTTGATTATAGCCGTAATTGTGTTTTTCCTTTCACGTCAGAGAAAACTCAACCGCCGGTTGATGGAGCAAAAAGAGCAATTGATTCGGTCTTCAGACGCTATTCGACTGCAAAAAGATAAGCTGGAGCAACTTAATACCACAAAGGATAAAATTCTGTCCATCGTCTCACACGATGCACGCGCACCACTTACCAATCTGTATTCATTGTTAAGTATTCTGGATGAAGGATATGATGACTTCCAGATGTTCAGGACATTGATCAATAACATCAAAAATGAGCTTTCTCGCACGAGGGATATGTTTACTAATGTGATGTACTGGGCGAGAACACAGTTTGAGGCGTTTAATGCCGATCCTGAGATAATTAATGTGAAAAAAATTGCCGATGAAATAGTTGAAGATTTTTCCCTTCAAGCGGAACAAAAAAATATTGAATTAAAAAATAAATTAGAGAAGGAATGTGTCGCTTATGCCGATTCTACTCTGGTTTCAATCATTCTTCGTAATTTCATCTCAAACGCAATCAAATTTACCAGTGTGGGTGATTCAATCAATATAGTTTGCCAACCTTTGGCTGAAAACACTGATTTTATTGCTATTGAAATCCGGGACACCGGAATTGGAATGACACCCGAACAGATTGAGAAAGTGATGTCGCAGGTCAATTTCACTCGCCGGGGAACAAAGAATGAGTCCGGTTCAGGTTTTGGTATTATGATCTGTCGCGATATGATTGAGCAGATGCAGGGTACTTTCAGCCTTGAAAGTAAGGCTGATGATGGAACCACTGTAAAAATCATGCTTCCACGAGAAAAAACCTGAATGTAAATGATTTTTAATAAGTCACGACGTAGTTCTGGCTGAAAAAAGTAGTTAGAATACTGCGATTCATTGCAGTTCATCAACCTGCGCGTCTCTTTTAGCACCCATCGCCATTCAGGCCGCCCACAGTTTCGGCGTTGATCCACGGCCGTTGCTTGTTGCTGTTACCATGGCTCATTCGCTCAGCTTAATGACATCGGTAGGATATCAAACCAGTACGCTGGTTTACGGTTCGGGTCAATTTAAATTCACTGATTTTACCAAGGTTGGAACGCCCCTGAATCTTATCTTTTGGGGATTGGGAACCATCATTATTCCCTGTTCTGGTCATTATAACTTAGATTCTTAGTAATTATGCTTCGCTGGCTGTTACATAATATTCCGCTTTTTGGCTGGATTCGTTCGTATTCCAAAGAGGAGTTTACGGGGGATTTTAAAGCTGGAGTGGTAACCGGAATCATGCTTATTCCTCAGGGGATGGCGTATGCGGTAATTGCAGGCGTTCCGCCCATTTATGGTTTGTACGCGGGATTACTTCCATTGGTGATTTATCCTTTTTTAGGAACTTCACGCCATGTTTCTATCGGTCCCGTGGCTTTAGATATGATTATCATTGGTTCAGGTGTGGCGGCATTAGGCCTTCCGGCTGAACAGTTCATTCCGGCTGTGATCTATCTGACGTTGAGTGCGGGTATTCTCCAAATTTTGATGGGCGTATTCAAATTGGGATTTGTTTTCAGCTTTTTCTCCCGACCTGTGATCGATGGCTTCACGCTTGCGGCCCCGATTATAATAGCTGTTAGTCAGCTGGGAAATTTTACCGGAATCTCTTCTGATAGCAGCGCTCATTTCTTTTGGGTGCTGCATGATATTTTCTCTTCTTTGGATGTACTGCATCTTCCAACACTTGCCACGGGCTTTGCTTCAGTGGTGGTGTTGGTTGTTTTTAAGAAGTGGGTAAAAGTTATACCCGGTTCAATTGTGGTTGTAGCTGGTGGAATTCTGGCTTCGTGGCTATGGAATTTTTCAGGTATGGGGATGGAGATTGTAGCGGATATTCCTGAGGGATTACCGGGATTTATGTTGCCCATGTTGGATGCGGGGATAATGCGGGAATTGCTTCCCACTTCTCTTACTCTGGCACTGGTCCAGTTTATGACACTGGCGTCACTTGGAAAAGTATTCGCTATGCGTCATCGTTATCAGATCAATCCAAATAAAGAGTTGATCGCCCTGGGAAGCTCGAATGTGGGCGGAAGCTTTTTTCAATCACTTCCCGTTACCGCCAGTTTTTCACGTACTTCAGTTGCTGAGGAGTCCGGTTCAAAAACCGCGTTGACAAATATGATTACAGCACTCGTGGTCGGACTTGTATTGCTGTTTTTAACCGAGCTGTTTTACTTTTTGCCGATTCCTGTGTTGGCGGCAATTATTATTGTTTCAGCGGTAAATTTAGTAGATGTAGAAGAGATTCGTTTTCTGTTTGAAGCTCGCAGGAGTGAGGGAACTATAGCGATGATAACAGCAGGATCAACGTTGATTATTGGAATTCAAGAGGGGATTTTACTAGGAATTGGCGCATCCATGCTGTTTATGCTGTTTCGGTTGAGCAGGCCGGAAGTGGCTGAATTAGGCCACATTCCCGGAACGCAGATCTATCAAAACCTCGAGCGGAAACAACAAGCTAAGCGATTTGAGGAGGTCATTATTTTGCGCGTTGATGCGTCATTTTCGTTCGTAAACGCAGATTATTTCAAGAAGTTTATCCTGGAACAAAGTCACAAACAGCGCCGTGATATTCACTTTGTGGTCATTGACGGAAGCTCAATCAATGATCTTGATACCACGGCCATCGATTCAGTGGCAACCATTGTTGATACGCTCAGAGGGTGGGATATTGAGCTCTACTTTACGGGATTGAAAGGACCGGTGCGCGATGTGGTTAAGCGTAGTGGATTACGTGATAAAATCGGAAGAAATCATTTCTATCAAACTTCCCACGACGCTATAAAAGAAATTCTGGGAGAGCTTGATGTAAGAGATGATGGAAAACGCTCAGAAGATTATAAGCGAAGAGTGGATGAAGGATAAATCCGGCTCATTTCCGATGATCCCTCACAATCTTGAGGGATCTGCTAATCTCATCCCAGCCAGTCTCAAGGGATCTTTTAAATCTCGAGGGATCGGCTCTGCCGTCCCGCAATGTTGCTCATTTCTGATGCTTGCGGTTTGAAAAAGACATCCGAAGCCATGGTCTTAAAACCCATACATACAGAACTATCTATTCTCTAATCGAAGGGGCTTCGGATGTCAAAATTGTGTGAATGACTGAAGTGCGTTGGTTATGGTTTTGGGTAGCAAAACTCACCGGACGAGGCTGCCATAGCGCAAGAATTTGAAGATTGTTTCACTCGCCCGATGAGGGAAAAGTCCTCTTGCCAGTGAATGCGATTTAATTGCAAAAGCAGGAAGATGAAACCTTTTGCAGTGCGGGAATGGTACGGTCAGAACTCTCCTTTTTACTCTCAGTAATCAATCCTTCTGCCAGATATTGCACCATTAATGTGTTTAAAGAAACCCCCTCAGTTTCGGCCATACTTGCCAATCTGCCGTGTAGTGATTTTGGTAATCGAATTCTGATTTGACCACTGTAGTTTTTTAGCACATTGGGTTTTGGCAGTGGCTTATTTTCTTCTGAGTAAGTTTCAATAAATAATTCCATAGCAATTTCAGCTTCCCGAATTGCTTCATCAGCTGTTTCGCCAAAGGCGCTGAGACCCGGGAATTCAGGGCACTCAGCTATATATCCCTCATCCTCTTCGCTGTAATAGATTTTGAAACTGTATTTATTTGACGTTTTCATGATAGTCAGATTAAAGATCGTGTTGGTCAATTGCCTCAAGTAATTGCTTCACCTGATAGGGCTTCGCTCTGCCATCCGGACTTTTTCCCGCACAGTCTAAAGATCCGCCCCACGCATCGTTATCCACCATGCAATGATGTCCGCTGTAGATGCCATCTTCCATTTTATTCAAATTGACATAAAACGAAATCCTGTCGGATTCAGCATTCAGAACCCATTTTCCCGCCCATTTAAATTCTGAATTCACAGATCTTTTTTCATTAGTTAAAGCATTAATTATCACTAAATCTGTTGATATAAGAGACAATCCAACTGCTGTAATAATTAATAATCCGCGCTTCATATGGTCGTTTGAACTTGCTGTTAATGGAAAAACGGTTCTTTCGTAAGATATGAGAAGGAAAATAGTGGTTGTTGTTTGTTTTGAAGAAATTAATTTCACTACTTTTAATCAAAACACGAATTTCTGCAGTTGTGTGCTTTGTTGCTCAACTTCTTTATTTTCAGCCTCGTAAAAGAATGGCAATACTCTTATAAACCCACACAACCCAGATGATAAACCGAACTGCCCTAATTCTTCGCTATAAAGAACCTGCTATTCGCTGGATAAATGAGACAGACCCCGTCAATAAAAATCCCGGCATCACCCAAATGAAATTAAATCAGGATCGCACGGTTTATTTGATATCAGAGCGAGACGGCGAAAATGATAAGATCCTCGAAAAGTGGATAAAACTGAATTACAAGAATCTGTTTGAATCAGAGCTTGAAGACTGGTACACCGATCCGGATTTGTGGCCGACACCGCTAACCCTAAAACTGTTTCATAAATGGTTCACGGTTGAATGCCACTCTGTTTTAATTGACACCGTTGGCGGCAAAATATTTGATGACGACTTATAACCGAATTATTCACGTAAGCTAAAAAATTGATTGTACACAACGGACCGAAAATTAACAGAAGCTTAAAAACACCGACTCATTTAAAACCCCAGCCTACACTTTAATCACAATAATTGATGAATCATCCTCCATGTGCGCAGAATGATCATTGTCTCTTACGTTTTCCATAATTTCTTTTGCCAGCAGCTCAGGTGTATCGGTGCCAGCCCCCAGCGCCTCGCTGACTATTTCTTCAAAAAAACCGGAATCCCGAACCCGCATATTTTCATCACGTGTTTCGGTCAGCCCGTCAGAATACAGTATAAAAAGGTCGCCTTTCTCCGCTTCAAACTCCTGATTATAATAACGGGATGCACCGGACAATCCCAGACCTATTCCTTTTTCGTAGCGGTGAGCAATTTTGCCATCCTTCCCGGTAATATGAAAAACCGGGAGATGTCCCGCGTTGCAAAGCAAAACCCTGCCGGTGGAAATATTTAACCTCAGAAGCGTCATTGTCGCATACATTGCCCTGTCGGTTTGCTTGTTGAGCATGGTGTTTAGTGCCGACATCACACTGGACGGATCCTGATTGTATGTGAGATGAGTCTGAAGCGCGCTTTTCGACAGTGTCATTAGCAGGCCGGCACCAAAACTGTGACCTGATATATCACCGATGGATGCAAAAAGCTGATCGTTTCTCAGTGAGAGTTCAAAAAAATCGCCGCCCAGTTCATTGGCTGGCTTTGAGCAGGCATAGGCACGAATGCTTCTTTCTTCAATCGATACTTCCTGAAGTATTTTCTCCTGAACTGCAGTGGCAAACGCAATATCAGCTTCAACTTTGGCTTTACTGGTATAGAGTGTTTTAGAAGCATTTAAAATCTGAGATAAACCAAATTGTGAGATCACAAACAAGAAAAATACACCCGCGCCGCCCGCTATAAGCTCTAGTCCCGCCATACCGATGTCTCTTTCACTTTTGGACGCAAACTCAACCAGATCAGTTCCAATAAAATATCCGCCCAAACCGGTCAAAATTCCTATAGGGATAACAATCCATAGAAAATATTTTTTATAAAGTTTTCTGGATTTTGGGAAAAGGTAGGCTGTGATTTCAGCGACAGCTATTATGTAGAGTACGAAGCTGAAAATGATGAGCCAGGTAGCAAATCTGTCAAATGAGTAGATCTCGGTAAGCATTATTGCCGCCAATACCGGGAAAAAGTAGATAATGATATGCGCAAGAATAAGTTTACCACGGTTTTTCAGATCAACATCGTAAAACGCCTCAAGATCTGAATCCCGATAAATCGTAAAGTAATCGTTATTGAAAAGTTTCATAGTAATTTGCTATGTTGACAAAAAATGCGAGGAAGTTAAATAAGAACAAGTAGTTTAACACCTATGGAAGAGAACTAAAAATTGAATATTTCGTAAAACTGAGATTTTTCCATGTAACAAACTCAGGATTTAGTCGTGGAAAAATAAACACACTTGAAATCAGCAATAATCAACTTCCTGAACCAGAATGGATTTATTACAAAGAGCTTCCGAAAAATGGAATAACCTGCCCGCGAATGAACAATCGGGGTTAAAAGTATTGATCATCTTTGTTTTGGGGGTATTCATTTTTTCATTTGGTATCGGAATTGGCGATGCGCTTTACAGTATTTTTGGCTATTGAGAATACTGCTCAACAAGAGGCAGCTACCGATCTGAAATAACTGACAGTGAAGTTGAGTAATCCTCATTTTTTCATGCGCTTGAAGCCCGTATAAAGCAGCCTGATCAACGCCCGCAACCATCCCAAAATCAGGCATTTTATTGTATTCGCCCGAATTCCCGTTTTCCGGCAATTGAAACCTGATCAGCATGTTTGCGTAGTCTATGCAGTAGCTCCAAAGCTCTACATAATTTCTGGTCGGTTCTATTATGAAATTCCCTAAAGCTCTCTCCCTCTTTTTCTTACCGTTTCTTCCGTTTATACTTCAGGCGCAGGAATCTTCGAACTTGCAGCAAACACCCTATCCTTCAATGAAAGCGGTTCATCTTTCAAATGATGAAACAATTAAACTCGACGGAAAGCTGAACGAGCTGATATGGAGCACCGCTCTTCCGGCCACTGATTTTGTTCAGCGAATTCCCGACGTTGGTACTACGGCTACTCAAAAAACGGAAGCTCGGGTAATCTATTCAAAGGACGCCATCTATGTTGGAGCAGTGCTCTATGAGGAATCGATGGATTCCATTGCCGCCACGCTTTTTCGTAAAGACGGCGGAGCCTACAGCGACTGGTTTTATGTTTCATTCGACAGTTATAACGACAACAGAACAGGTTTTACGTTTGCGGTCAATCCACGGGGCGTGCGCAAAGATTTTCTCATTTACGACGATACTGAAGATGATATTCGCTGGGATGCGGTTTGGGAAGCAGAAGCTCAAATCCTCGACGACCGATGGGTTGTTGAAATGAGAATTCCACTCTCACAGCTGCGTTTTGATAACAGTGGAATCGATAAAACATGGGGTATAAATTTTTCGCGTGATATCGCCCGCAGAGATGAAGAGGATTTCTGGTCGCCCACTCCCGAAGATGCATCCGGTTATGTATCACGATTCGGAACGCTTGAGGGTATGAATCTCGATGAACAGCCCCGGCGTTTGGAAATTACGCCATACGCGTCAACTGATCTTACAAGAGCTCCCGGCACAAACGATAATCCATATTATAATTCAAATGATTTTTCGGGATCTGTGGGAGCTGATGTCAAATACGGAATTACATCAGACCTCACGCTTACCGCAACCATAAATCCTGATTTCGGACAGGTTGAAGCCGATCCAGCGGTTATCAATCTAGGCGCCTACGAAATTTATTTTCGTGAACAGCGGCCCTTCTTTCTGGAGGGAACAGATATTTTTCAGTTTGGAAACACCACAACGTTTAACAGCGCCGGCAATCCCGTAGTGTTTTACTCACGCAGAATCGGTCGTCAGCCGCAGGCTAACGCACAAACAGCCGGAATTGATGTCAACCATAGCGACATTCCCGCCAACACAACTATTGCCACAGCGGCCAAAGTGAGTGGCAAAACCAAAGGCGGACTTTCCATGGGTGTATTAAATGCCTTCACACTAAAAGAAAAGGGTAACTATTTCAATGATACGGGAGCGGAAAACAGCTTTACCGCCGAGCCGCCCACTAACTATCTTGTAACCCGGCTGAAGCAGGATTTTAATGATGGAAATACGGTTGTTGGCGTGTATGGAAGCTCTGTGAATCGACTTACAGAGGCTGAGTATCTCAAAGAACGACTTCACGATAACGCTTTTACCACCGGAGCCGATTTTCAGCACGGATGGAACGACCGGGAATGGATTGTAAGCGGAACAATGTCAGGCACGTATGTGGACGGCAGTCGCGAATCGATTCTGCTCACTCAAACCAGTCCGGTTCGGCATTACGACAGAGTGGATGCCGGTTACCTTTCCGTTGATTCATCTAAAACATCACTGAGTGGAATAGCGGGTGAATTCTCCATCTCAAAAATCGGTGGCGGAAATTGGCGGGGTTCGCTTACTTATTCTTTTACAAGTCCGGGATATGAGAGCAACGACATGGGTTTTCAGAACAGATCTGATTATCATTTTATCAACAGCGGACTTATCTATCGGGAAAACGATCCTGACTGGCTGCGTTCGTACGAATATTGGGCATTTCAAGCTACCGGATGGAACTACGGCGGAGACCGAATTAACAATTTCTATAATACAGGCGGCAACTGGCAGCTCGAAAATCTCTGGTCGCTCAATGTAAATGTGAATTTTTCAGGTCCTTCCAAACTCGATCGCATTACACGGGGCGGACCGATAGCGGCACGGGCTCGTGATTACAGCATTAACACCAACCTGAGTTCCGACCGGACAAAAGAAATTTCATTCAACATGGGCGGAGCTTATCGCAATGATGTGTCGGGTGAATATGAGCACATCGTTTGGATGGGCCTCACTTACCGGCCAACCACCAATATTCAAATTGAAATCAGTCCCGAGTTTATCGATCAGAAAGATACAGATCAATATGTGACTACCCATGAGGATGTCCTGGCTAAGAATACCTTCGGACACCGGTACGTTTTCGCGAATATTGATCAGACGACTTTCTCCAACAGCATCAGAGTCGACTGGACGTTCTCACCTGATCTGAGCATTCAGTTTTACGCAAGACCATTTATCACCAGCGGTAATTTTTACGATTACAAGGAGTTTACCACACCGGGGAAGTTCAAGTTTGACGTTTACGGAAAAGATCGCGGCGAAATCGATTTTGCCAACGGTAATTATACAGTTGATCCCGACAGAAACGGACCGGCGGAGCCGTTTTCCTTCGAGGAGCGTGATTTCAACTTTCGGTCTGTCCAGTCAAACCTTGTGATTCGCTGGGAATACATGCCCGGCTCCACGCTGTTCCTCGTTTGGCAGCAGGACCGCTCGGACTTTGCTGAACGGAATAATTTTAACGCCGGACGTGATTTCAGAAATCTCCTCGAGGCTGAGCCCACCAATGTGTTTTTGGTAAAAGCCAGCTACTGGTTTGGCGGGTGATGGGGTATTTGTTTGGAATCCACACTCGTCCGGCGACTCACAATGCGACAGGTGAATAGCAGAAGGACTACGAAACCTAAACTATCGTTCTACAAGGAAGCAATCTTTTAACCGGAAGTGTCGTCGGGCGAGATATCTTGGCTCATTTACGAAAATCCCACATAATCTAAAGGAATCTCTTAATCTCGTCCCTCTCAGTCTTGAGGGATCTCCTAATCTCAAAGGATCGGCTCTGCCGTCCCGTAATTTTGCGTGTATCTGGCACTTGCAGTTTGAAAAAGACATCCGAAGTCATCGTCTTAAAATCCATACATCCAGAACTATTTATTCTCTGATCGAAGGGACTTCGGAAGTCAATATTGCGTCAGTCTGAAAGCTGCTACTGGATAGTTCTCAATACTCGTCGGCAAACAATGAAACGTTGGTCAAATTCCCATACTCCTCGTTTTTTTGCAGAGCTCAGATTTATTGCTACCGTGTGTTACGATCCTCCGGATCTTGGCTTTTGGATTGGGTTGGTCACGTCTTCGAAAACCAGGGTCAAAGTCAGCGGGAATTCATGGATTTCCCCTGACTGGAATACGTTGATTGCGTTTTTGGGTGGAAAAACTCACCGGACGAGTCTGTCATGGCGCAGAAGATTGAAGAATGTTCCACTCGCCCGATGAGGGTAGATCACCTCGCAGAGCTCCCGCTGATCATATCGCCAAAGAAAATCGCGTTCATGAATAGTTTATTTGTCCCGTACCAGAAGGCGCGAAAATTGGGATTGTCGGTGAAGGCGATGACTCTGCCTGAACCCTGTGAGTTCACAACCACGGCTGCTGATCTGCTCAGTTTTTTAAGATTTTGATCAGAAACATAACCGCTCAAAAGTGGCTTTTTGGTGTACACAACAGGATTTGCATAGGGATTATTTCGCTGATTCAAAAACAAGGTGCTATTTCTGAAAAGGGGTAGTTGGGTATTTTTGAATCCGTAACCAAGCGGATGTGTCACATCAATATTCGCCTCAAAAATAGATCCTCCAATACGCTGCGCTCCACTTCTGTTGCTTCGGCTGGCGTAGGTGTAGTGATGCTGTGTGGTATCGCTCTTATCTTCCACAAAGCTGACATCGAGCAATTTATTTCGTTCTGCCCATGAAACAGCGTATTTGGTCACGATCAGATTTCCGCCATCTCGTACCCAGGTTTTAATCTTTTCAACACCGGATTCTGACACGTTTCGATAGCTGCCGTTTACCATAATCAGCGTGGTGTACCGATCGAGGTCGTGGCGGTTCATATCAATATCTTCGAGCATGGTAAGCTCCATGTCAAAACGCTGATCGAGCAGGTGCCAAACCTCTCCTGCTTCATAGGAGCTGGCGGATTCACCCGTAATAATGGCCACCTGAGGCTCTTTAATCAGCTCAAAACTGCCGCTTCCGAGATCCATTCCTGCCGGTGTGAGTCCCGTTGAAACACTATATACATCAATACCGTCTTTTTGAGTGATTTCTTTTATAAGGGAGTGAATTTTTTCAGAATTCTTGGTTTGAGTTCCAAGCACAATTAACGCCGTTCCGTAATCAAATGCTTTTTGGGTTCCGTTCACATTCATAGAAAACGTTTTTCCGGCGATCTTTACAGAGACGCCGGCTTCGAGTAAACGCTCAAGAGCCCGGTGCGCGTAGTATTCATTAACTTCAAACAGATAAGCGTAATCTGATTTTCCACCAACGAGCTTGCCTTTCAGTTCGGGAACTTCCTGAAGCTTTTCTCCCAGCATATTAGAAGAAAAGTTGCGTCCGCGCAGTTCGTCATACGTCAGATTAAACGCCAGTGGGAGCGTCCATGAGGAGACATCATAAAACAGACTGTCGTTAAATTCTGTCATCGTCTCAAACATACCACGAATCAGGCGATATTTTGGCTGTTCAACCGGCACTACAAAGGATGACCCGGCTGAATATTGATTTCCATTGTGACTCACATCTTTTCCAAGATTATACACATCCACGTTATGATGATTCAGGATCTCCAGAAAATGTCGGGTTTTGGCCCGGTCAGAATCCTCTCCGAACACATAGGCTTTAATACGGCTGTCTTTTGCTTCTTTCAGACTCTCTTTGAAAAAACGGCGCTGATAATCATTTACCTTTTCCCGCATCTCTAATGCAGCTTTCAACGTTGACATCGACGCCAGAACCTGATTGCGAATAGTGAATGGAAAACTCAGATCTCCGTGAATGCTCTCTTGCAGATGTCCGCGTGATGAAGCCTGCTCAAACAACACGCCGATACTTCCGTTTGCATCAGGATATGTTGATCCTTTTCCGTAGTAAAAATCATCAAAACTCTCTTCAGAATAATACAGCGCCTGTTTGCTGTCGAACTCTTCAGCGTGATAAGTAGCCATCTCTTTGGTTAAATCCTGATTCTCCTGCGGAGTGATCGGGTTGGTTCTGCTTGGAATACCCGGTTGGAAGAAAAAGGTGGAATTGGTTCCCATTTCGTGATGATCTGTCAAAAAGTTGGGCACCCATTCCTGAAAAACCTTGACTCTTCCCTGACTTGTAGGATGTTGAACCAACAGCCAGTCGCGGTTTAAATCAAACCAATAGTGATTAGTGCGTCCCGATGGCCAGTATTCGTTGTGCTCACGTGTTTGCGGATCTGCTACTAAATTCTTCGATTTGTGAGTATTTGCCCAGTGCGCGAAACGGTTTAGTCCGTCGGGATTCAAGCTTGGATCGAGCAATACAACAACATGTTCGAGCAAGTTTTCAACATATTCACCTTCGGCGGCGGCTAAATAATAAGCTACTAATAGAGATGCGTTGCTTCCGCTTGGCTCATTTCCGTGAACGCTGTAGCCCATATAGGCCACCGATGGCATGGTTGAGATATCAACCTGATCAGAGAGTTCGGGGTTTCTGAGCTTTACGCGCTCGGCTTTAATGTCATCAAGATTGGTGTGATTTTCGGTAGATGTAATGGTCAGTACCAGCGCCGTACGATGCTCATAGGTTCGGGCAATCGTTTTGATTGAAACGCGATCGCTTTCCTCAGCCAAAAGCTCCATATACGCGGCAAGTTGATCGTGACGCACATGCCACTCTCCCACCTGATACCCCAAAAAATCTTCAGGAGTAGTGATGTCTTCATTGTAAGAAACATCAGCCGGAAGAAAATATTCAATCGATTCCTGCGCCAGCAAAGATATCTGAAAACTAAAGATCAGAAATGCACCAACAATTAACCTGAGCATAAAACTTTAAATAAGGTGAAAATTAACAGCATGAACTTAGTGATTTAAGAAGATGCAGATTGTTAAAATAAGTTTATCTATTTAACCGATTCAGAACTAAGAGATTAACCGCCCTGAGTGGTTAAATCATTCAAATAAGGTGATGTGGAATGATTAAATCATACAATTCATTTAATGAGAAGTTCAGTAAGTATTGTTTACACATGATTTATGTATCGAAGAGAGAAATTGTTAAGAAGCATAAACAAGAATTCATAAATGTTTCGGAAACGACAGAAGCTTACGCCTGAAAAACGTAAATAGATCACAACAAAATAACGGACAAGATTATATGGAAAGCACAGACCAGAAAACATCCAAAACTAAAACTAACCTCGGGCAGCAGTTTGAGGCCGTAAGGGCGTTTACAGAAAAAATTACAGAACCTCTCGAAATTGAGGATTATGTAGTTCAGGTTACCGAAAACGCAAGTCCGGCTAAATGGCATCTCGCTCATACAACGTGGTTTTTTGAAACATTTTTGCTGGAAAAATTTCTCGACGATTATTCGCCGGTTCATCCACAATACAGTTATCTCTTCAACTCCTACTATTTGCAAACCGGAGTCCCTCACTGCCGGGCACGACGGGGAAATATTTCCCGACCCACAGTCCGTCAGGTTTTTGAATACCGTGAGTCAATCAACGGCCATGTGCTTGATCTAATTAAAAACAGCACCGATAAGGAGTTCGCCCAATATGCACCTGTAATTGAAATTGGCATACATCACGAGCAGCAGCATCAGGAATTACTGATGACAGATCTCAAATATATGTTTGCTCAAAATCCGCTGAATATCGCCTACAGAAAT
>Ga0306910_1000582_pt1 | contig 16161 bp, 7 predicted proteins | sample AntRauMFilla2698_FD_190438 | JGI IMG/M metagenome (GOLD analysis project Ga0306910, IMG submission 190438) | Saline lake microbial communities from Rauer Islands, Antarctica - Metagenome Filla 2 #698 (v2) (version 2) | ecosystem: Environmental > Aquatic > Non-marine Saline and Alkaline > Saline ... | reverse complement strand
GTCTCTCCTACGCTATAAGGCGCAGTTATTAAATAATGCCAAGTATTAGAACCTGAATCTGCGTTAGAAATTTCAACAGCGTTTGTTCCCCCCATAGGGTCGGCATGTCCAAATGAGGCGATTGTATTAGATCCTAAGCCTGTTACATTATTATAATCTCTAACAAGATTTTTTCTTATACGCCCTACGTAAAAAGTATTTCCAACGCCTTGAGAGTCTCCAGCTGTTAGCGTACCAGCGATCTGTACATTACCACTAGCATACATATTCTGAATATAAGACCCATAACCGCTAAGCACTCCAAATACAGGGTCTGTAATTCCTGTAAGTTTTCCAAAGCGAGACTTATGAGTCTCAGCTGTTTGAAACTTGACAAAGGAAGAAACGCCGTCGATGATATCTATGAAGGGTGCATCATCGTCATCCGAAGTAAGATAGACTGCCCCCATTCGGGTTTTATCGGTAGTGTTACCTATACGGACAAAGTCCATATCTTTTTCTGGCAGGTCGCTTCCTGAGTGTAAAGTGATAGTACAATACCTCGCTGTAGTATTGTCATCAACAGTAACGCTTCCATTTTCTACAGAGGTTACAGTACCCTGAACTAGATAGGTTCCGGTACCTTTCCACCTTTGTGCCATAATTAAGTCATCTTCCAGAACAGGTACAAACTGATCGTCTGGCATAAAAAGTTTATAAACACTCCCCGCGGTGACCTCTTCTATAGAATCGACCTTAAAGGCTGAAGAAACCCAAAGAGCTCCATTTGTTGCTCGAAGTTGATTTATTAAAAGCTCATAGATGCGCATTCTTCCGCGCACTGTGAGATTATCTAGACCTAGAGTCCACTTGCTATTTTCGTCTTGTTTTAATCTTGCGCCGTTTCCTCCAAATCCCGAAGCGTAAGAAGGTGTAGACCAGTAATTCTCAAATATTAAAGCTCCTAAATTTGAGTCTTCGTCTTCACTTGTTCCTGATAGATAAAGGCCTTTATTGTTATAATTTTTAACCCAAAGAGCGTCGTCCATATACCAACCGCCTTCATGGGCCTCGCTTCTCCAGCCAAAGTTTCCGCCTGTTATAAACCAACCGTCATTGGCGTAAACGTTTCCTGCTACCTCTATAACCTCATCAGGTGAAGTGGTACCAAATCCTGTATTACCAGTCGCACTGTCAATAGTAATATAAGTGGTCGCTGCGGCACCTAAGCTTAAATCGCCTGCATGAGAATAAAGAGCCTCTGAGTATAAATCCCCAGAGAAGGCAAAAGAGCTTGAGCCTGCTTCTATATAAGTCCAGTCCGCGCTCAGAGCTGTGAAAGCTATATGCCCGGTGTCATTGGCTATCTGAAATCCGGATTTAGTGAGGCTATTCCAAGTCTCGTTTACAGAGGATAGAACATGAGAGTTTATCTTAGCGTTGCCAGCCGTATGAATATCTTGAAGGGGTGAGGCTATGCCTATTCCTATTCTTCCTTCTTTTGTAAAGTAGATTTGATCTGCAGGTGTAGAGCCATCTGCAACTGCCGCGAAAGCTAATCCTCCTCCAGAAGTCAGCTTCATTTGAGACCTGGACTGGCCTAAAGCGTCGAAGAAGACTATGCCTGGATTACCGTTAGGCGTTCCATAGGTTATGGACCCTTCTTCCCCATTAGAGGATTTAAAGATTCATTTTTGCTGTCCATAGTCATCTAAGAAAGACCTTAAAACCTCGTCGCTATCGTAATAAGCTGCTATATTGCTCTTATCATTAGTGTCAGCTTGCACAGCAAATTTAGCTGCAGGATCCTTCATCCCTACAGATACTCCACCTACAGGAAGTAAATGGATATTACCTCCTCCTGCTAGGAAGTTTCCTCCAGCCCCTGCTTTTGTAACGATTTCAAAAGAAGTTTGGCTTCCTCCTTCCTCTACAATATAAGCTAACTCTCTTGGGGCAAACTCAATACCATAAACGAGCGAGTTCGCAGCTGTGTCATGTTTGCTCTTCATTTGAAGCATCGTTACAGCCCCAGCCCCGCTGCCCTTATAAATATCTATAGCTGATTGGGGGTCGCTTACTCCAGAACCTATATTTCCATCAGCTCCAAAATAGTATTGGCTATTTATAGATAGGTTACCTAAGTGGTCATAAAGAAGCTCAGTGTCAGTATCATAATCTGATCGTATCCAAAACTCGTTACCGTCTTCTCCTGCTGTAGAGCCCTTGTACCCTATTCTCCAATCATAGGTACCATTACCTAGACCAATCCAAGCATCTTCCCCATCAAGGCCACTCGTTTTATCTAAAGTGATTAACTCACCAGTACCTTTTATATGTAAAGTGCTTTCGTTCCAAGTAAAGTTAGAATCTTCTTTTACTTGACCGTCTGTAGTTAAGAATAAAATACTGTCCTTAGTCCAGGAATTAAGCTTAAGGTTGTCTAGAATAGCGTCACTATAATAGCTGATCTTATGGTCCCAGAGCGCCTCTATTTCTCCGTAATTTATTAAAATGTCTGATTCATTGTCTAGGATCCTATCCTCTACGTTAAGGCCATTAACAAAAAGCGTATCAGAGAAAGCCCCATCAGTAAAATTTACACTATCCGTAGTTCTTAGATTCTGATCAAAAGACCCTAAATAACCCCACTGTGTTGAAGAGATAGTAATAGCTCCAATGTTTTCGATCTGGTCTACCTCAGCAGCCGTTAAAGCCTTAAGTCCAATAGTGTCATAAAGATCGTCAAGCTTTGCACCATCTCCGGCTATATCGCGAGAATCTACGAGACCAGTCAGTTTAATATTCCCTGAAATATCTAAAGCTTCCGTAGGGGTCTCAATTCCTATTCCTATAAGAGTGCCGTCTATAACTAACCCGTTAGATCCGAAAGTTCCCATTACGATTCGATCATCAGCGTCTACGCTAAGTATAGACAGACCGGAAATATCATTTACTGAAAAAAGCGTTCCTGATAAATCATCAGTGATAGAGAATAATTGGCCTTGATCTCCGAGAACTTCAAATACAGTTCCTCCGGAACGATACACGCTTAATTTAGCGCTTGACCCTGTCCCACCTATATCTAATAAGCCTGTTAAAAAAGAATCTCCAGTAACGTTTAAGTCTGTCCCTATAGAAGCAGATGTCGTTAAAGTTAAAGAATTAAAGGTAGGATCTGCTCCGCTATGAATGTCTTGGGGTAAAGAAAAAGACCACGTTCTGTTTGAAGTTAAGTTCTGAGTTCCACCGGTAACAGAAATCTGATTAGAAGTTCCTGTAAGAGTTAAAGCTCTATCAGCTCTAAGGGCTTCGTTAGCGGCTGTGGCTTGGGAAGAAAGTTGAATAGCTCCAGCCCCTGTAATTCTCATACGCTCTGTAGCGCCTGTCATGAATTTTATATCATGCGCGTAAGCCTGATAGAGATACATTGTATAAGCATCGCTATGACCACTGTTATTCAGTCCCCAAATTCCGATACCACTGTTATCTTCGCTGTATAAATAAACGCCTGTGGCCGCAGTAGAGCTTAAGTTTTGAAGCTGTATCTGGGCATAAGCACTGTTCCCGATAATAGTTAAATCGACATCTCCTGGTGACGCTCCAATACCCATCTTTCCATCTATACGAGTATTAACCCCTATATGAACTGGATAAGAAGGGGTTGTGACTCCAACCCCTAAGAAAGGTACATTTAATCTTGAAGACGTTTCCCAGTAACCTTTGGCTTCATCCCATCGGATATATTTATCGCTGCTATGGTCTACATAAAGTCCGGCGTCTTGAGAAGAAGCGTCTGTTCCTCCGCTATTAACCCAAATTTGATGATCCTCAACAAGTAAGTTCTCAGCGTTGATTTGGTCTAAAACTCCGCCTACTTCTAAGTTTCCAGTAATAGTCATATCCCCACTGAAAGTTCCATCCACTGCGGTTATATTATTTGGGGCTATGTTGTTCCCAGCTATCCCGTTTAATATTACTGAATCTGCTATTTCATGCTTATGGTCTGCTCTAGCGTAAGCTGTTGAAGTTCCTACATAAGCGTTACCTGGCGTTACGATATCTAACGGAGCACTGTTAGAGGGTGGCATAGAAGAAGCTTCCAAATCCCCAAAAAGAGAGACTTTTCCGTAAACCTCTAATGAGCCAGTTTTCAACTTTTGGGTTTCTATGTCCCCGCCTTTTATATTTAAAGAGTCTTTGCTCCACTGTAGATATTTAGTGGGAGAAGTAAAGAATAAAACGTTATCTGTGTTTACTTCAACTAAGGGAGTATTTACGTAAAGCTCAAAATTTAAAAGAGTTACTGTGAAAATAGTTATTCCACCATTTACAGGTTTTTGAGCTGAAATAGTTACCTCTGCCCTTACATCTGAGTATCCTGACGAACTGTACGAGGATAAATCAATAGTCTGGGCATCGTTTTGTAAAACACTTGTAGTGTTTAGCGTTCTACTAACCGTAAAGTCAGCGATCTCTGAAGGTGAAGTAGAAGCGTTCTGAAAAAGCTTTACAGTTATAATAATTGAACAATCTGAGTCGCTATAAGACCTTGCATCAGACTTAATACTTAAAGTAGAGTCTGGGTCTATAGTTCCTAAATCTTGAGTAAGTTTAAACTCATGATCAGCTGTAGCCCCAGGGGTGCCAAGGTTTTCTAAAGAAAATTCTACCTCATTATCTGTTCCATTAAAGACTGTTTGAGCGTTTAACCCATCTCCGCTGTTAGTCGCCGTCCAATTACTTGCATTTAAAAATCCGTTATTTGTAAAAGATGTAGGATCTGTAGAGCTGAACAATCCCATTTGTATTCGTCTAATAGAATCCTCATACATTTCTAAAGAAGTGCTAGCTGATGACAATCTTACTTCTTTAGTGCCTGAGATTTTACGAATATAATCGCTATCTAAATCCCATCCAGCTATCTTACCTCTTTTAAACTGAGCCTCTCCAGAAGCTGTAAGTTCTGTTCCTGTCCATTTTAAATAGTCTCCTCCAGAGCTTTTCAAGGAAAATCTCTCAGCCCCGTTGTTCATTCCAAGGAAAATTCCCTCAGCGTCATATCCCGGAGAAGATTGTCCCACAGAAAGATAAGGATTAGAGCTGGCTCCGTAAAGAGTTATATTGGCGCTATCTCCATCAGGGTTTAGCCCAACATTTAAAGTAGTCTTTACAAAACTAGTATCTGTAAGAAGAGCTTTTATCGCAACATTGCCGTAAGATTCAAAAGGTGACCAATTAGTTAAGTCTAAGGAAGGATCTCCTGCAGCGCTTAAAAGAGTTCCATCGGGTCCAGAGAATCCGTAATAGTTTTCTTGATCGCCAGTAGATATCACATCCCTACCCAAATCATTATTATTTAAAGGTCTATCCCCTGCTACACTATTATAAACTTTAGTTACTAAATCGTCGTACTCGCCGATATAAAGAGTTCCCGGTCCTTTAGATCCACTTTTCTGTAAAGCAAAAGAGCAAGAAGCTGTTAAATCTGGCCCTGGGTTTGATCCAGAAGGCTCGTAAACTATTTCTAAAATTTCACTGTCGCTGTTAAGAGCCGTTACAGTAATATTAGTGCTATTTTGTGAAAACGTTAAGTCTGCCCCTGTGGCGCTTTTAATTTCATAATCGCCAGTCTTTATAACTTCTCCTTTACGTATAACAGGAGTAAGGGTAACAGTAGGTTGATTCACTGAGCCGTCAGCATTTTCAACTACACTTACAGAGGTTTTATTAAGTTCTATGCTCCAAGCGTCCTGCCCTGCATCTCCTCTTGAAAAAGTTTGTTTTTTAGAGAAAGAAAAGGTCGTACTATCTTTACGTTTACCTGAGATAGTAAAAGTTATAGATCCTTGAGCCTCTGATAAGCTTGAAGGTTCAGAGTAGACTCGTTCCTTATTTACGGTAGTGGGGCTAGCATCAGGGTTTATATTGATTCCGCCATCATCTGTAACTGTGTATTGACCGTTACCGCTTCCATAAGATAATTTAGAAGCTCCTTCGTAAACGGCTATAGAAGTTCCACCCTCAGGATAATCTGAAACTACTCCGTCTTGATCAGCAGGAAGATTAACGCTTTCATTCGAGACTAACACGCTTAAAGCATCTGAGCCGGCGTCTTGTACTAAAATAGTTTGCTCGTCTGTAAATACACCCCAAGTCGGGTCTGTTACAGTAGCTGTTATCTTAGGATGCTCCCCAATAGTGCAATCTTGGGCTCTTATCCATACGCTATCTCCAGAAGTTGTAGCACTACCGCCGCTTTCGCTGTCATAGAAAGTGATTCCTTTATCGTTTGTCCATTGTACGGCAGGAGTTAGCCCTTCTTTTTGAAGAGTTAACTTGATAGCTGTAGGCTCCTTTAAGGCTGCATCTTTTGGTTTTACAAAACGATCACTGTCTAAGCTTAGTTTAACAAAGCGGGCATTGGCGCCATCTTTTGTTCGATAAATAGTCTCTGTAAGAATAAACTTAGAGAGAGTGCTATTTTTGTTATAAGTGGCCTTCCATGTAAGAGTTAAAGCTGAATTAGAATCAAAGTAATTTTCGCTTGTGATTACTGCCACGCCTGTAGAATCATCTACTACTACGCCTGTTTGGTCGTCTGGTACGCCGTCAGGATCAAAAGTAAAGGCTGGGTCTGATGGAGTTACTTCTACACCGTCTACGGCAAATTTAGGAGAAACTGTAATAGTATCAGGTGAGAAAGTACCGTCTTCTGAAAGAACAGTTAAATAAGAAGTGGGCTCAACCCATCCTATAAATCCTACTCCATCTGTAAGGTCAGCAAGAGTTATACTGTCGTAGAGAAACTCGTCGGGAGTTCCTTTTTCTGCAATAGCAAAAACATCTAAAGTTCCTTCTATAAGACTCGCAGGTACTGCAGCTTCATATTTAGTTCCGGTAACACCACTTTCTTCCCAAAGAGGAGTAAAGTTTTCGCTGCCGTCTTTTACGTAAAGCTTTATAGGTCCCTCGGTTACAACACTAAGCTCGCCGTTTATAATAGACTGGAGTTGTACTGTTAAAGTACCTGTACCGTTTTTAATTACAGAGCCGTTAGTAGGCTTAATATAATACTCTACATTGGACCCACTTTCAGCAACAAAGATAGTGATGTGATCGTCGTCTGTGTAATCTCCTCCATAGAAATAAACATTATAAGGTCCTTGAGGTATATCAGTGAATTGATAAAATCCTCAAGGGTCTGTAACGTCTGTATCTAGTTTATTACCGCTTTGTGTGTATAGAACAGCCTGGACCCCTGCAACAGGTCTTTGACTGTCTATTAACTTTCCTCTATATATTCCCATAAAATTTAAGACAGTCTATCTTGTACTATTGGTTTTCCAGTTATAAACAACCTTCCCATTATCTCTGATCTATTGTTCCCAAGGGAAGAGCTATCGTAAGCGTCTACTGTAAAGGCTCTTTCACTCCCTGATATTTTTATAGGTAAGTTTACGTTAGTTCCTTTAAACCCGGTACCATCTATTTCCAGGCTTGCAGCAGAGCCTTCACTATCATTAGGGAAAACTCTAATTATTGCTGGGGAAGTAGCACTTACTCCTTCCACAAAAGATGAGTCATATTGAATAGTAGTTATTTTATAATCTACATCCAGCTTTTTAGTTACTATCTTTCTACCTTCTTTTGAAACTCCTACGTAAAATTCATCTCCATTCCCTAAAGTAGTGTCTTCGGAAAACTTAACTAGAGAAGCTCCTGGATATTGTCTCACTATATTTCTTACAAAACTTAGCTCTTTAGAAGGAGAAGAAAGGGTTATCGCTTCTTCTTTAAGAACACTAAAAGGCTCTGCAGAGTCTCCAAATTCTACAGCTTGAGAATAAGTAGTTCCTCCGACTGATCCAGATATTTGAGTGTTTTCCAAAGTACCTGCATACCAGTCTACTAAAATATGAGCTATCTCGTTATGCCCAATATTTGAACCTCCTAAGTTGCCCCAAGACCTTATTTCCCATCGTACGTTTCTACTTTGAGCTGTGCTGTTCTCGTAACTCAGAGCTGCCTTCCAATGGTAATACATGGAAGGATAGTAATAGCTTTTCGCAAAAGTTTTTTTAAGTAAAATTTCTTCTGTGCTGTCATCTATTAAATAAACGTTTATTTTACCCCATCCCCAGTTCTGCATAGCTGCAGAGAATTTAATAGATATAGTTTCCTGGCTTGGTAGCCCTATAGGATCACTTACAGCTTTAGCCCAAGTATCGGGATCCCCTTCCCCTGTGCTTAAATCTGTATTAGCTGAAGAAGTAAATTTGATAAAGTCTGGATACGGTGCGCTTCCGCTACTAACAAAGCTTGGAGTTATTGTGTTGCCTCCGTGCGTGCTGTTACTATAAGTTAAGTCTTCACCGTCTGTAAAGTCCTGAGATACAGGAGAGGTTACAGGTATAACGGCCTTCTTTCCTAAAAGGGCGCTTGGGTCAATTACCTCGTATTCATCCCCTGAAGCGCTATAAGTTCTAGTTTCAAATACTTTTGGTGTAATTTTTCTAACTATTTCAAATTTAGTAGTCTTAATATTAACTATGCCGTCAAAAAGAGTTTGATCCTCAGGAACTACTCCGCCTCCTCCAGATGAGATAGTTTGGATAACTGCAGTGCCTACTCCCATGCCGTTTTGTCTTGGTCTTACTCCTACACTGTATCTTGCTGGGTAAGGGGAGTATATTTGTATAAACCCTGTTCTAGTTGTAACTCTTTCAATATCACCAGGTAGTGGATTAGAGTTAAACATGCCGGCAGTAATAGTTCGTGTAGTGCTATAAAGAATTTCAAAGTCATGTGGCCTGGTTTGGTTATCAGTACCTTCCCATCCACCTATCACTAAATTAAATCCTTGTGTGGTAGCTGTAGCGTCAACAGATCCGTCTTCTGCTGATGGTATGGAAGGCAAGTTCGCCTGAAAAGGAGATCCGTAAGTTACCTCGTCTGAGTCATTACCATCTTTATTTGGATCATAAGCTCCTGAAGTCATTGTAACTACTGAACTTAAAGAAGAATTATTTACAGCTTGTATAGAGCAGTACCAAGACCTGCCTCCCTCAAGTTTCTGAACGTAAGTAGGGTCAAAGATGAAATCACCTGATAGTTCCATTAAGTGCATTTCTTTCGCCCTTCGGCCTTGCTGTGCCCCACTTGTAAATTTTAACTTATAATACTCTATGTTTCGATCTATTACTCGCGCAGGAGAAGGCTCTGTTGTACTTTCCCCAGAAGGGTCTCCTTCTACGGTAAAAGTGTAAGTAGAGCCATCGTCCACTACACTTGCTATTTCATAAGAAGTATCGCTTGATGAAAAATAAACACCTTTTCCTGGTAAGTATGTGCTTAGGTCACTAGCGCTAAAAGCTATAGTTTCATTTTCATAGCTCGTTTTATCTATTGTAATAGTAGTAGAAGTTACGCCGGATACTACTAAAGCATCCCAATTCCATTTTACTTGAATGTAAGCTTTCTTTTCGTTAGGGTCCTCTGTTGGATATACATCAAAAATCCTTAAATTTCTGGGGATTGTTGAAGGAGGCCCTGTAGTAATAACGCCTCTGTATTGCCCCTCTACATTAATTTTTATATTATCCGCCTCTAAATAAGGTACTCTTATTTTAGCCTTAGAGTCATCTCTTAAAATCTTTATGTGCTCTCCTAAGGAGGAGCTGATAGAAACTTCATTTGCGCTTGGCGTCAGCGTGAAAGGGCTCCCGGCTTCAAGAGTAAGTGTCCCGCTTATTTTTAAGTCCTGGCCAAATTCTATATTTTGATTAAACTTTGAATCTCCTACAGATGGTCTGTCTTTATAAAGTATTGTAGAGTCTGAGATTAAATCATAGTTAAATAGCAGTCGAACGTCTTCCCTTAAATCTACTAATTTAAAATCCCCTGAAGTGCTTTGGGGATAGCTTGAAAGTCCCGCAGTAGTAGGATCGAAAGTATCTGTATAATCATAAACTGCGCCTATTAAAATCTGAGAAGTGTTAAGGCTTGTTTTAAGAGTACTTATATCACTATCAATAGAAGCTAAGCTTAAAGAAACTCCATCACTATATGTAGTTCTTCTGTTTAAACCTTGGGACCCTAACTTATCGTAAACAAAGGCGTTTACAGCTTTTACTGGATCGGTACCTACTTCTTTGTAATTTAAAATAATACCATAGCCTATGCTAGGAGAGCTTGAACTTAAATTAGGTGCAGAAATAGATGAACTTATTTTTAAATAATCCCCTCCTGGTGTTAAAGCGTTCCCCGAAGATACAGTTACCTCACTATTTGAGTTAGTTAAGCTTAAGGAAAAATCTGATCCTAAAGCTCCATTTGTCACTCTTAAATTAAGACCTCATTGGCTTATCAATGAGCTTACTCTTTTCTTTAAGTTTGAAAAAGCTTTTTCTTGTAAAGAAGTGATTGTCGTCTCAAAGTTAAATTGAGATCCATTGGGTCTTTGTATGCGTTCCATATGCTAAATAAAGTTATTTTTTATTTAAAATATAACTATTCTTTGACGGTAAGTCCAGCTGGAATTGCAGAAATTTTAAAAGCTTGGACTACTTCAGGGGAAGGCGTTAAATTAGAAGCAGTGGAAATTAATTGGATTATAAGTCTGGGCTCTTCCTCTTCGGAAGCTAAAAGCGTAATATCTGCCTCATGGCTAATATAGTCTTTTACTTGAGCTCCAGTGATTAAAATATCAAAAGCATTAACCTCATCGCCCACTATTAAATCAGAAGAATTTCCTAAGAGCTTATATTCTATTGTTTCTTCTCCCTCGATTGTAATAGTGGTTGAGGTTTTATTTGTTACAGTACCTTTTTCATATGAGAAAGGGTAGCCTTTTGCCAGAGACCATCCTTTAAGTAAATCCGCCATAGATGGGCCTTTACGTAAAGTGGTGCTGTAAGCCCATGTAAAAAATTTTAAGTGCTTGGCTTTAGCTAAGGCTTTATCTTTTAAACTTAAAGCGCCATACCCTTCTATAGGAGGTTCATAGCATTCTTCTCTTAAAAACTCTGGTAAATCTTTAACTCCAAATATAGGTAAGTAAAAATGCTGTATTCTGGGAGATAAGCAAATAAAAGACTCTCCTAAGAAAGAACTTGTTTTTAAATTAGAGTCTAAATTTAAAGTAGTGGGCACGTCAGCGTCAAATAAAAGCTCTCTGCTATTTACTACCTCATAGTGAGTCCCTTCTTCTAAAGTCTCCTCATTATAAAACTCTTCTAAAGTAGGTATGCTTAAATAAATAAAATCTGCTGGAAGTTTAAAAGAGTAAGTAGTTAAAGCGGTTGGAGATTCTAAAGGCCTTTTTTCATCATCTTCAAAATAAGTGCCTGAGTCTGTAAAAGAATTTGTATTAGAGGAGTTTATAAGCTTATCTTCTTTAAATCCTCTTCCGTATATGTTATAGCTTGAAGCCCCTGCCACAACGTCTCAGCTTAAAATTAAACTTTCTGTTGTAAGGGGCAGCGCTCCTGTTACTACTAACATGGTGCTTGCTAAGGATTCTCCTTTGCTGTTTAACGCACTTACTCTGTAATAGAAAACCTTAGCACCCCCGGACCCGTTCTGGGCGTAAGAAAGGTTTGTAGGAGGCTTTAAAAAGTTTTTAGAAACTGTAGCTCTTCCTAAACCACTAAGATCTTCAAATACTATATTCAATCTTTCAGTAATTTTCTCATAATACCCTTTATCTTTTTTAAGGGACCTTAAAGACTCAGCTGAGGCCAAGGAATAGCTCAGCCCTTCCTCTGTCCTTGAAAGAGCTTCCCAATAAACTTCAAACTTTTCCTTAACTGTGGAAGGAAGCCTTTGAAAAAAGGTTCCTAAATATCCTCAAACGTTTTGAGGATTTGAATTTGAATTTGAAACGTTAAACATTTATCACCCCATATAAATCATCTACAGTTGTGTAAAACCTGCTTAAAGTAGTGCTAGGTATTGTATAAGAATCTGAGGTCAAAGTAATGTTTTGAAAGTCACCGTCTGGTGTGTAAGCTTTTAAAGTAATGTCTATTTGAGTAGTGACCCCAAGAGCTCCAGCTTGAGTTAAAATGTAAATCAAATCACTTTTATCTAAAGTGTTGTCCTCAATAGAGTTTATATAATCTTTAATTACAACTTTGGCGCTGTCCTCAGGTAAAGGACCTTTATACTCCAAGCTCTCTATTACAACCTTAGTCGGAGGCATTACTTTCTCTTTTAAAGAAGTAGCTGGGTACCTATTCTCTGGATCATTTAAATAAGCATGGATATTCTCTGCGCCTGTCCAAGCTCTATAAACTACAGTAACTTCTGCTCCATCATCCTCATCGTTAAAAGCTATTTTATAAGAATTATCTCTTGAAAAAGCTTCTCCTGGATTAGTGCAAAATATAGAATAATCTGATGAGTTAAAGGAAACTTGCGATAAAGACTCTCTAACTTCTACTATTTCCTGTATGTACGGCTCGGTTACTATAACTTCTCCAGAAGCTATTGTATCCGTAAAAGTTTTTTGACTTATGCTTGTCGGGGCGTGACAGTAAATATCTACTGCATTCCCTAAATGCTTTTTGCCTGCATCTGGGTTACTTAATTGAACGTAATAAGTTTCCAAGCTGTGGTCTTTATCTGAAGAAAAATTAGTACCCCAATTTGCAGCGCTTGCGGCTACGTGGATCTTTCCGTTATCTAAATAAGAGTTTAAAGCGGTAAAGGTCTTGGAAATTTTTTGAGAAGAAGCGCTATCATTTATAGTACCTAAATGCTCTCCTATCTTTTCCCAGCTAGTGCTTGTAGGATTCCAGATAGCTAACTGAGTTCTGCTATGGTCTGAGCCATCCTGAGCAAGAAGCCCTGGGTCGTAACCTACTCCCCAGTAATCTACTGAGAAGGAGGAAGAAGGTGTAGGCCACTTGTCTGTATCTACAGTAAAAGAAAATAAGTGCATAGGAAAAGTTTCTACTATAGATCTAACGCTTGTGCTATTAACTACCCATTCATAGCCTTTTGTTTGACCTACTCCTATACCAAAGTGGCCCCTTGTAGAATCTAAATCATCTACTTCGCTGTTTCCTGTCTGAATCTTAGTGCCAGCCGAAGGAACATAATTTGGGTAAGTGGGTCCTTTATTTATTTTTAAATCGTAAACACTTTCAGCAGCAGGTTTTACCCAACCCTTAGTGCCTAAGTTTGTGTCTATTTTAAGTTTAAAGTCATAAGAAGTATCTTTCTCTATCCAGTATTTGGATCTTTGTAGATACTGGTTAATGCCGTTTAAGTTATCCCACACTTTATTAGTGCCCATTGTAATTTCTTCGTCTAGGGCGTTATTATCTACTAAGTATAAATTAAACATCCAGTACTGATCATTCCCTGCACCTTCTTTTAAAATATTATCTCCTACAAGGCTTTCGTCTACTGGGTTTACTCCAAAATAGTCTTCAAAGGTCTGGATATCCTTATTTCTTAAAAAAGTATCACCTTCATAATCGTCGTAGTTAAGCCTTATTAAAAACTCCGGCTGCTTTCTCCAAGCTATACCGTATCCGTCATGAGCCATGTAAAGTACACTATTTCGCAAAAGAGTGATATAGCACATTTCTCCAGACTCAGTTCCATCCGTAGTTTTCATCTGAGCTTCTAGGGAAACTCCTGTATGCTGGTTAATCTTTTTATGGACTATCGGGCTTAAGTTAGCGTAATTCTCTGGCTTTCTTTTCTCTTTAATCTGGGCCAGTGCGCTATCTAAACTTTTTAGCTCAGCATTGTTTATACCGTCTGTTAAGTCTATCTCTAACTGTTCTAGCTCAGAGGGAGAAAGTCTGATCTCTTTACCTTCTTCGCTTTGAGGGGTTTTGCCTAAAAATAAAGAACTGCCGCTAAGCCTTACCTCGTCTGTCCAAATTAAATTATTATCTAAGCGAGCACCATCACTTTTTTGAAACTGGTCAAAATAAGTTTGATTCCAAGCGGGGACTGTTAAAATATTATAATGGTCTTGATTAGCTTTTAACAGGTCATCTAATTTAAATATCCCTTTATACTGTGCATTAGTAAATTCTGTAGACCATTCATCGGGATCAGTAGGCCAAACTATGTCTGGGCCTTCTCCGCTATTAGTAAGCATTTGAAAAGAGTCAACATAAGCTTTATGTCCTTTGTAATACCCAGATAAGTCGTTATCCTCAGATACATACGAAAAGTCTTCTATAGTGTTTGGTGTAAGCTGGAAATAGGAGACTAAATCTCTTCTCATAAAAGGGCTGCCCGCTCCTATAACTTCTAAAGAGCTAACAGAGGATTCAAGAGCTTTTACACTTTCTTTAATTACTTCTCCAGAAGCCAATGAAGAAGACTTAACTGTATTTTTTATTCTAAGTAAAAAAGAAGCGTTGCTTTCTCTTTGCGTTCCTCCGCTGATATCAGAAGTAACTTCTATTTTCTGAGGGCTAGGATTAAGAAACCCTTTCTCTTTTAAAAGGCCTCCTGAATTTAAAGCTGATCTTTTATCGCGTTCTACACTTCTAACTTCGATCTCTCCTGTACTGTAAAGACTATTGGCGTCTATAGTTGAAAGCATGCCTACTTTAGTTCCTGCGTAATATGAAATAGTTTCATACTCTTTGCCAGAGCCTGAACTTACAAATCTAGTGCTTCTGGGAATATTTAAAGACACTGGCTCTTCATAGTAAAGCTTAATAGTGCCTGTATGATACGACCCTTCTTTTCTTTCTACAAGAAAATTAGCTCCTACAGCGTCTAATTCTTCTTCACTTAAAAGCTCTGGGTCTTTCAAGCTTAAAGTATTAAGGACTCTTAAGTGGTCTGATTGGTACGATTCCAGGATACGTGATAAAGGGTTTACTACTATATCTCTAAAATTAGAACCTACCCTAGTATCTATTTCAGCATCCGCTTCGTTTATTTGCTTTATTAAAAGTTCTCTTAAATCACTCATTTACACTATTACTATATTAGTTCCTGCTAAATCTTTTGTAACTATCTGTATTGTTATTAGCCATGTTCCTGTTTTCTCTTCAAAGTCTATACTAACTACATCTATGGATTTTAAAGACTCAGAATCTTTTAACCCTCTATCCTTAATTTGCTCTTTTTTTATGTCACTTTCCACATTTTTTATAAAAACAGGGAAACTTTCTTTAATTTCTTCAGCTCTTGATAAATCAATAACCCCGTAAAGGTTATAAAAGTTTTCACCAAATTGAGGGTCAAATAAATTTGAGCCTTTTAAAGTAAGTAGCATTTTTAGAATTAAGCTTACCAACCTTTTTCGGCCATCAGCCACCCGCTTCTGGGAATACCAGCTAAAGTCATACTTGCCCGTTTCAGCATCGTAAGAAAGAAAATCTATATCTTTTTTCATATTAAGCGTAATCTAAATTTTTTGTTGTTGCATCCATAATTACTTTTTCACGGAAAAGATCGTCTAAAGCTTCATCAGCAATTCCTTGCGCCTCAGACGCCCCTGAGGCTTCTATACCCATATTAGCAGCGAAAAATTCTTTTTCCTCGTCCGCCTCTCCGCAAGATAGGGTATCAATAACTTCTTCTAAAGCGTAAGCTCCTGTACTTACAGCATTGGCTATTGGAGAAAGGTCTGCGTTTTTTAAACTTTTCACAGTACTCTTAAGCCATTTAACGTCTTCAAGTGATTCTACTATAGACATGTAAGCCTCATACAAAGCATCAAAAAGAGGATTAGCTCCTACTGTTCCTAGAAAGTTATTACATAAAGCTTGTTCTTTAGCGTCTTTCTCTTGTTGCTCCTCAAGTAAAAACTTAATAGCTTGCAAGCTACTAAGAACTCCTTTTCTCTTATTTGGGTTAAATATAAAGGTGGCGTCCACCACTAGCTTACCTAAATACTGTAAAGCTATATCTAAGATTTTTTCACTTTCAGTTTCAATCTCTTTTGGCATTCCGTTTAAATCATCTTCTACTGTTCTGTTCAGTATGTAATCTATAAGTTCGTCGTGCTGCTTATCAGCTAGATCAAATGAGTTTCTTATATCTTCAGGCCTAGTATCTTCCTGAGTAGTTTCCGTGTCACCTCCTCTTAAAGTTACTCTCCTGCTTATAGCTGAAGTAATCAAAGACTTGCCCGCGTTTAGCTCCACTATCCAATCACCTTTTAAATGAGATACATTTTTACCTTTAGGTTCG
>Ga0306910_1000581_pt1 | contig 16166 bp, 12 predicted proteins | sample AntRauMFilla2698_FD_190438 | JGI IMG/M metagenome (GOLD analysis project Ga0306910, IMG submission 190438) | Saline lake microbial communities from Rauer Islands, Antarctica - Metagenome Filla 2 #698 (v2) (version 2) | ecosystem: Environmental > Aquatic > Non-marine Saline and Alkaline > Saline ... | reverse complement strand
CGCTTCACATTAGTTTGTTGTAGTATGCACCTAAATAAGTGAAGTTTTACGAGCCAAAAAAGCCTGAATACACGTTATTCAGACCTTTTTTGGCTCTTTTTTTAATATCCTCTGCGGATATTAGGTAATTCTTTAACAGTGTTGTTCTGGAGGCGGAAGAGTTTTATATCGGGCATGGCGCTTTGATGATTTTTGAATTATTAAATACCGGCCAATTAATTACAAGCCCTAAGTATTTATTTTTGATACGTTTGCCTCGGACTTTATGGATAAGTATATTCGATAATCCCCTTCTTCGATTAAATTATTCAGGTTTCTTCTAAATGCTCCTGTTCTACTTTCCAACCCTATCTTATCAAGTATTTCACCTGTTGAGCTTGGCCCCTGGCTTGGCCCCCGGCTTTTGAATCTGGATGAATCGGTAAAGTAGCCAGAAAGTAGGTGCGATCATCAACGAGTCAGTACCGTTAGAGGTTGAGGTTGAGGTAAAGAAAACTACCCTGAGTCCGGCCACTGGATTTTTCGAAATACTAAACCCGCACCCATATTCTTAATTTTGAAAATAACTCAGCAACGGGAAGAGTCGTCGGACGATTACCCCCGGCAGGTACTTGATCAAAGCTCACTCACAAGTCGCCGACCCAAATCAGTCAATCGGACATTCAAATTGCTACTGTGTAGTTTTAAACACGATGTCAGGCACTTTTTTAAAGAAATGAATTTTTACATTGTATTCGTATATCACATTGTGTTATATTTGGCGTCCTGTTTCAAACACAGGCCGCAGTGGCGGAATTGGTAGACGCGTTGGACTTAAAATCCAATGGTGTTTTAAGCACCGTGCCGGTTCGAGTCCGGCCTGCGGTACAAAAGGTAACTGAGCTATATGCTTAGTTGCCTTTTTTTGTTTGGGTATTCGTTAATGAATGGCGGACGAGAAGCCTGTCCCGATGAGCGTAGCGGTTCGGGAAGTCCGGCCTACGGTACCAGAAAGCCCATGATATCCAATAACTTACGGATTCAAGGGCTTTTTTATTTTTGAGCGGGATTTAGAAAATTGATTCGTGGATTTAACCAATATTCAATTTTAATGGAAATCTTCTTCTCAAATATCCCCAGCTACTATCCAGGAATCAGCTATTCCACAAAATACCTAATGAGTGACCAACTGCGTAGAGCTCGCCTTCACCGAAGCTATTATAAATCCAATCATCATATTAATTAAATAAATATCTAATTATCAATTGGTTCCGAATATTAAATACATATTCATCATCACGATTGAACGGATTATCCCGGATACCTACACCACTGTTTAGTACAAAAGATAGTTGTGAATTTAATTTCCGTTCCCAGGTGAGGGCTAAGTGATGTTCAATATCAAAAAATATACTATTCTTCTTTAAAAAGTGGTAATCATCATTAAAACGGGTACGGAGATATTCCAATGAAAATTGTTCTGTATCGGATCGTCCCCAAAGGAGTTTAATTCCATGGAATGATGATCCCGGGCCTATGGATGAGGCCAATATTTGACCGTTATTTGTTAAACCCTGCGTTACTTGACCATGAGTATACATTGATGTACTTGGGCGAATTCTTCTCGTTTCCCAGGTTCCCAGATTCGCCTGTTCAAAACTGAGTTGAATGTACTGTCCTTCATAGCCTTTAATTGGAAACCTTTTAGCAAATCCCCATATATAACCGGCGTTGTGATCGGGTTGTTCAAAAAAATCAATAATATCCGATGCAAAATCACCTCTGACCCACTCCATATACGCTCTGAAATGATCAGAAGAGGACCTCCAATCAAGGCCAATCGCTATTATCTGATCTTTTCGCTCCGTGATTGTCCCGTCCGGATTAACTTGTGAGGTTCGGAAAAAGTCAGTAACCATTAATCCGTAATCTGCGAAACTGTCCGAATCTTCTTTTTGCATCATAATGACACGATTCATGGTCAGTGTCATTCCACCAAAGAAGGTAGGAGCGTAGCTAACAACCAAACCGTTATATATACGTTGATCATCGTTTGAATTGTTATTGAAGTACTCTGACTCCTGCAAAATTCCACTCATATATTGAAAGCTGAAATCTCCGATATAACTTGTATAGGGTTTATGGTTTTCAACACGTAAATGCCAAAATCCCGGGGCATTATTTGTCATCAATGCTGACTGATAGATTCCGGGGCCCCACCACTGATTAGCAGTTCCCAGACTAACCCGTAATTTGGAAAACCTGTAAGCTATTTCAAGCTGTCCCTCATAAATCTTAGATTGAGCTTCGTCGCCATAACGCATTACATAATCAATACCAGTCGTAAACTGATTCTGAAACTCAGGACGATTATACGAGCTGCTATCGACCCCATACTTGTACGGCCGATTTTCAGCGTAGCTAAATATTGGGGCAATTGTATATTCGAATCCGCCTTTTCTACCCTGTAACCCAAGTGAAAGAGCCTGATTAATTCCCCTACCCTGCCAGTGAGCACCATCATTAAATCCATCCGCGTATTCACTATTGTGAGAGGAATAGCTATAGAACGGTAATATACTGAAGTAAGATTGTTCACTTTCATCCGCATACTCAATGGAGGATTGGAATCCCATATAGAGTGAGTCACGCTCAACATCCACATTTCGATTAAAAACATCGAATCGGTCTAAAACCAGAGACTGGGCTGACAAATCGGAAAGACCTGCAAAAAGCAATAAGGAAAAAAGCCCTATATGTATAAACGCAGTGTATCTATTTAACATGAACATGAATTTAAATTGATTTCATTTAATCTGATTAGTGGTAATGCTGAGCATGATTTCCGAACCAAAAATGGAGATAGCAAACCACAAAGGTAGATCAGGAATTCTTATTTTGAAAAGATACTATTGATAAAATGAATGAAAAACTTGTGGGATGTTCAATCAGACTTTTTCCAAATTATTGAGTTCATTGTGTTATGATCAGACAATTGCTTCAACCTCGATCATTAAAAATCTTCACTTTAGAAATCTGACCGAAGGTGCCAACCCATATTTTGGGTGTTCCGGAAAACAAGACCAACTGTATTTGTTGTGAGTAAGCTAAAAAACAACTGCTTCCTTAATTTTCACTCTTCCCACTTCCCGGTAATCAGATAAAATTGTCGCTCTTCTTTGCTTTTGATCTCAAAAGCCCAAAGCCAACAAACTACACCATAGCGATGAAGGGGATATAAAAAAGGAAACCGTTTTAACAGGCAATCTATAAAAAAAGACCACGCAATCTTCAGACTTCTAAGCTTGTATGTTTTTATGAAATATCCTCCACTTGTAGTATAGCCTTCTTTCCATTTTTTCTTCCGTATCCATTGATGAAATGTAAGACTGGCTTCAAACCGATGCTTTAGGAAATCCTCATTTAATATATTTGATAACGAACCAGGTTGTTCTCTTTTCACGTAACCCGACTTAATCAAAAAGGCAACTTTCGGACGGGAATCCAACAACTGAATATTCTGAATTACATCTTCAGAAACAGGTAGATTAGGAAAATAAATTCGATTTCCGGCTTTTTCCCGATGAATCAATTTGGCCCAGGGCGTATCTAAGCGACTTAAAAAAGCATACATTTTCTCATAAAAACCTTGTTGTTGTTTTTTAAAGGCCTGTCTCATCAACCGATTTCTTTTCTCCATTGGGGTTACATCTAAATCCCCTTCCTGACAAATAGCTCCTTGTTCTACACCAAAGTATATAACCTCAGCCTCAGGTTCACTCATAATAACCTGATCCAATTCATCGAAAAGTCCTTCTTTCAATAAATCATCACTGTCAGCAAATAATATATAGGTCCCACTTGCTAACTGTATTCCCCGGTTTCTTGCTAATCCCACACATGGCAGAACTCCTGTCGGTTTATCGACCCAGCTGATGTCAAACTCCCTTTTTATCACTTCCAGTGCCTCACCGTGCTTAGGCAAACTCCCGTCATCACTAACGATAATTTGCACATCAGGTCGTTTGGGTATGGAACACAAGAGCTCCCTCAACGTAACTGGTTGATCTCTATGAGGAATAACGATGCTGTAATGAAAAGATGACAATGGAATACTTTGAAATTATTTTTTGAAGTAAACTACTTAGATGCATCAAATCGCCAAAATAATTTTTCCATTCTGCCAGCCTATTTAATCTTTGGATACTCTGTTAAATCCCCTAATTTCTTCAACGTTTTATTTCAACTCAAGTTGTGAATCTTCCCTTAATTATGTCAAAATCTGTTTATGCCTATTTTCTGCCGCAGTTTTACTCAACTCCGGAAAATGATGAATATTGGGGAAAAGGATTCACCGAATGGACAAATATTCAAAAAGCAAAAGCGCAGTTTAGGGGACATAGATGCCCGCTTTATCCGGCAAATAATGATTACTATGACCTTTCTAAACTAACGGATTTCGAGCGATTAATTGATAAATCCTTATCCATGGGATTAAACGGTTTTGCCTACTGGCACTATTGGTTTGGTGAGGGACGAATTACACTGGAGAAAGTTCCGCAAATGCATCTCCGTGAAAAGCGTATTAATCAGGATTTCTTTTTCGCCTGGGCAAACCATAACTGGACCCAATCGTGGATTGGGAAAAAGGAAAACCTCATTTTTAAGCAGCACTACAACTTGGATGAAGTGGACGACCACCTCGATTATCTTACACCTTTTTTTGAAGATTCCCGCTATCTCTTCTGGAATCAAAAACCCTTGTTCCAGGTACTTTTCCCATACGAAAACGGCGTTATACCATACATTTATAAATTAGAAGAAGCTGCAATTAAACGCTTTGGGACTGGATTGCACTGGCTGTTTCCAACCTTGAATTTTTATAATAAAATTGATCATGAGAAACTTGAGGGGCTTGATTTTCATTGGATTTGTTTTCCCCCTGACGATATTCAAATTCAAACCCCCGTTTACAAATGGCGTAAAAAACTCGTTTCTATGAATCCATTTAAGAAACCGGTAGCAACTTCTGTAGAGAGTATTGAAAAACGATTTGAAAAGCTACTTAAAAAACATGAGGACACTCCAAACTATGTTGCCGGGTTGTTGAGCGGATGGGATACCACCTATCGATATGGACGGTCCGGCTCTGTTCATTCTGGTTCCATTGAGGAACAGCTAACTTCACAGATTAAGATTTTAGATCGTTTAGGTTGGATTGAAAAGACACCTTTCTTACTCGTCAAAGCTTTCAATGAATGGGCGGAAGGAAATATTTTAGAGAATTATGAGTTCGAAGGTGAGGTTTTTAACCTGGAAGATCATTTTCGTGATCTCATCGATACGTACATCCGTTAAGTATATGTCGAAAAACTTATCAAATGACATAGTTTTCGTTGATCTGCCACATCATGGTTTGGGCAATAAACTATGGATTTGGGGAAAAGCACTGTGTTTTGCCAGAAAGAGCAATTTACTTGATCGTGTAATTATCCGTGGTTGGACACACATAAACCTGGATCGTTATTTTTTCAATACCTATGATAAGCGAGATTATCGCAACCTGTTCAACACTTCCGCAACATCTCCATTGCCAAAGGCTATTCAACTTAGAACTAAGCTTTATTTTAAAAAACTGATTCCGACAGCTCAAAAAATTCATCATTTTAATGAACTTGGATCATTCACCCCTTTGATTGACCAGCATTCATTTCTGGCTCAGCAGCTGAAAAATATTGTCAATCCCGATACTCTTCACGCTATACAGCCCATTAACAATTCTGTGGCTGTTCATATTCGTTTGGGAGATTTTCAGCCAATCGATTCTTCAATTAAAAAGCTCGATTGGTCGATTAGAAATGCACGCACTCCAATTCCATGGTTTAAAGCATCGATTCTTGAAATGCAGAAATGCTATCCCGAAATTGAAAAATTCGTACTTTTTACTGATGGAACTAAAGAAGAAGTGAGCGAGATTCTTGAATTAGACAAGGTTGTTTGGGATGAAAGCCCTGATCCATTAAGTAGCTTAATTTGTATGAGTACAGCCTCTTTCCTGATTGGCTCCCGATCGAGTTTTTCACTTTTCGCCAAATACTTCGGTCAAATGCCTTCACTTTTCTTTCCCGGAGCCATCCAAATTCAGGAGGGCATCATCTTCCGAAACGGAAAGAAAGCATTTTTAGAGAAAGAGTGGGCTCCGGGGACACCATTTCCCGATTATCCTGATCGTTTTTGGGAAGAGAATCATAGTTGCTTTTTCCCGAGCAGCAAATAATGTTCATCTTAAACCTTACATCCTGAAATAACCTTATCTTCTGAACTTTCCGGTTCATTCTTCATTAACTATTCTGGTACCGATTAAATATTATGCATTCCATTTTTGGATTAATCAAAAAGTATAAATATCTGATTATATTTGCCGTAGCCCTTTCTGTTCTCAGTGGTGCGTTATCTACTCTTTTACTCCGGCAGATTCACCAGGGCATTGATGAAACTCAAAATATTGATGTCTTAGTTTTTATATTGACCTTTTTTGGTCTGCTCATAAGCTATTTTGCGATCTCTGTATTCAGTTCATACAGCATTGGCAAAGTTAACCGGGAATTCATACACGCGCTTCGTCTCGAACTGTCCAGAAAAGTGCTGCTTACCCAATATGAGCGCATTGAAAACATCAAATCAGACCTTCTTCCCATTCTTACTAAGGATGTAAATCACATTTCCGGTCTCATTGATCGCCTCCCCACAGTAATGACGGGATTAACCACCGTTCTTGGCATCCTCATCTATCTTTTCTACCTCTCTCCCTTCATGGGATTTATGACTTTGTCAGCCTTCGTTGTTCTGGGATTTTCAAATCATTTTAACATGAAAAAAGTTGCTCATTATGCCATTCTAAACAGAACAGAAGACAATAAAATATTTCAGAAATTAGAGGGACTGATTTACGGAATATCCACACTCATGATGGTCCCCGCATTCAGGAATCAATATGTTGATGAGAACCTAAAAGAGACCTCTGAAAAACAAACCTCTTTCTATTTCAAACAAACTGTTTATAATGCTTTTAACAATCGCTTAAACGATTTTATTCTTTTAGGTTTTTTAGGTGTCCTGCTCTGGGGTGTTCACAGTTATCAATGGGTGACTGTTGATTTTTTCAGCACCTATCTAACGCTTATCCTCTTTATTCTTAATCCTCTTTCTTCGGTCAGCAGTTTTTTATCCACGTTAAAATCGATAAAAGCTTCGTTGCTTCAGTTTGAGAAAATCGGTTTAGAACTCAACGAGAATTTGGAAGACACACTTTATCAAAAACAGAAAAAATCGCAGCATCTTCCCCTATATGAAAACCCTCTGACCGTTCGGCTGAAAGATATTCACTTCACTTATCGATATGTTGATGAACCGTTCCGACTACAAGGCATCAATGTAGCTTTTGAGGAGGGAAACATCTATTTCATTGAAGGTGGAAATGGATCAGGAAAAAGTACTCTTATCAAACTCATCTGTGGACTGTACGAGCCACAAAAAGGATCGGTTCTTCTCAGCAACAAGGCCATCCCAAAAAGTGACTATATGTTATACAGAAATCTTTTTGGAGTCATTTTAACGGATTCCTATGTATTTGAAGAAACCCCTCACCTTACTGATGAACAAATCGACCGGGCCGACTTTTATCTGAAAATGACCGAAATGGATAAAAAAATTTCTATTAATAAAAAGGGCAAAGTAAGTACAAAGCATCTCTCGGCAGGACAATTAAAGCGCCTGCAAATGATACAAATGTTGCTTGAAGATAAGAAAGTCTACATTTTTGATGAATGGGTCGCTTATCAGGACAGTAGATCAAAACAGGTTTTTTATGAACGAATTCTCCCCTACCTGAAGTCAAAGGGAAAAATAGTCATTAATATAGCGCACGATTACTCCTACGAGCATGTAGCTGACGAAATCATAAAAATGGAAGATGGATACATCATTACAGAAGATGCCTCCTGAGAGCTCCATTAGTTTAAACCTCCTCAAACGGTTTTCTGCTTGAAATCTCTAAACACCGCCGTTTTACTCCTTTTTTTCAATCGACCTGACACAACACTCAAGGTTTTTGAAGCGATCAGGCAAGTACAACCTCCCAGGCTGTACTTGGCATCCGACGGACCAAGAAGCAGTTTTAAAGGAGAGTCTGAAATAGTCAGGAATTTGCGTAATGAGCTCTTACAAAGAATCGATTGGGATTGTGAAGTCACAACCTTATTCCGAGAGAAAAACGCAGGATGTAAGCACGCTATGAGTAACGGAATTGACTGGTTTTTTAAACATGAAGAAGAGGGTATTATCCTCGAAGATGATTGCCTGCCGAGTCGTTCTTTTTTCTTTTACTGTGAAGAACTACTGGAAAAATACAGATCAGATGATTCTGTCTATCTGATTAGCGGGCAGAATATTCGGGAAATAGATCCTTTAATTGAGTCTGATTACGGGTTTACCAAGTTTGCTTTAATCTGGGGCTGGGCCAGCTGGCGGAGCGTGTGGAAAATGTATGATGTACATATCAGTGACTGGCCGGCAAATAAGAATGAGATATTAAAGCGAGTAAGTCCGTTTCTTCGAGCCCGGCTTTTCTGGCTCCGTAAGTTTGATACCATGCATGATCAAAAGGTTGATACGTGGGATTATCAACTTAGCTATCTCATTCTTAAAGATGGCGGCAGGACGATTATCCCCAAAAAGAATTTAATTTCAAATATTGGGTTTGATGATCGTGGTACTCACACTAAAAACCCAAAATCTGACAATGCAAATATTCCAAGATATGAACTTGATTTCCCCCTTAAAGGACCGAAAGACCCGAAAGAGGAACAACGAATAAATAGATTTTACGATCTGAAAATCTACTCAGAACGTAACCTCATAAAGATTTTAAAAGGGTTTAAGGACTATTTTCTTACTATTCGTTGATGAACTCTGTCTGCGTGTACATTCAGGGGTACTTTTATATCCATTAACACCATGTAACCGTCATATTATCAACCAACGAATTGATCTTTCTTAGTTTTATAATGAGTAGCTGATGACCCGACCATCCGTTGTAATTTGTGTTCCTGTCCATAGCGTTGCATTTAGCGCAGCGGAAGAGATGGCTGTCAGGCGAATTGCAGAAGTCTTTAATGGACACATTATCCATTTTATTGCGCCCCATAGGTTACGTTTGGAAATTGAAGGGAATCAAGTTGATCTGCTGAACGCTTTTCCCATAACCTACTTTGCTGATTCTCATTTTGAATCAGTTTTAAGCTATAGCCGGTTTCTGTTACAGCCAGACATCTATGAACGGTTTTCAGACTTTGACTTTTTACTCATCTGCCAGACCGATGTTTATGTGCTCTACGATGATCTGTCCCGCTGGCTATCTTCAAACTACGACTACATCGGAGCTCCTTTGATGAGAAAGGATAAAAAGTCCGATCAACTACGTGCTTACGCCTACAATGGTGGTTTTTCGCTGCGAAGAATTTCAAGCTTTTTGCGTGTTATTAATGAAATGGGTTTCCGATATAATCGCTTTAAAGACTTACATCATATTGAAGCCAATCTTCAAAAAACCTTGGCTTCCTATTGGCGTAACGGACTCTGGTTCAACTACCCAATCTCCCCTTTTAATCCTAAAATGAATGAGGACATGATCTGGTCAGCATTGATTCCAAGAAGGTTTCCTTTTTTTAATGTCGCTCCTTTGGAAATGGCCGTTCAATTTTGTCAGGAAACACACATATCAGCACTTCAATTAAAATTCGGACAACTGCCAATGGCTATTCACCGGTGGTTAGACTACGAACCCGATGAAGCCGAAAGACTGATAAAAACAGTTAACCCGGACTATGTAACTCCTGAAGGTTAGAATTTCTTCTATGACCAATCTGTTAGCTTTCTTCTACAGTTTCGTTTTAATTCCTCTCCGTGCCCGGCGTAATATTCTTGATGCGTTGGCGGCAAAGGGTAAAAAAGATGGATTGGGTTCACAAGTGCAGGCTCAATATTCAGCTTATTTATATGCCCGGTTATTTAACATTCATTTTGCTTACTGCCCTCCGAAATATATAGACCATCTTGACGATAAAAATCAATCCAAAGAAATTGCTCAGTTTACACGGCAATTCGGGTTTGAACAGCTGGATTTTTCAAGGGCCGATGTATCAAACAGAAAAGAGATCTCTCTCGATGACGCTAAAACAATGATTCAAAATGTGCCTTCGATCATTTTTAATAAAAAAGCTGTCCTTTTTACCAAAAGTCAATTCAATCACGTTGCGGATCTTCGAATAAGTGCTTATGAAAAAATTAGGCCAGAACTCAGGAGAGTTTACAATCCTCTCCCTGATTCAAGGAAAGGGAAAAAAGATGAATTAACAGTTGCACTTCACGTCCGTCGCGGTGATGTGAGTGTTGTGAAACACGCGCATCGCTACACATCAAATGATATACTCCATAAGCGAATTAAAACAATAATTTCACGATACGAGAAAAATAATCCACACTTCAGGATCTATTTGTACTCGACAGGTAAGGAAGAAGATTTTGGAATAGAGATCGGCGAATTAGTAACATTCAGACTGAATCAGAATCCATTTCAAAGCTTTGATGAGATGGTTCATGCAGATGTATTGATGATGGCCAAAAGCTCATTTTCCTATTGTGCAGGCATTCTCAATGAAGGTGAGGTTTTTTATGAACCTTTTTGGCATAAATCTTTACCCGATTGGATGAATTTCTAATCCCGTCATTCAGGCTGATAGTCACTTTTCAAGCTTGTTTCACTCCTCCTCAACTGACCCGCATCTGTATAAAACCTATTTTCCTCAACATTATCCTTATTTGTACCAAACGATAATTAATCATATTTGGTTATGATTACTACGATGCTATTTTGCGCACCGTTATTACTTGTTCACTTTTGAGTGAGCAAAGCATTAAAATTTAAAGATTTAATAAATACAGAAATATTATGGCGAATTGTTATGCACTGATAGGTTGGAGCCTTCAGGTGATTGAGAGTATGCAGAAAACTGGAAAACCATTTGTGGTGGTTTCTCTGCCCGACTTTGAATCATATGCGAACGAACACGATATCCCGTTTGTGAGTTATGAATTTAGTGAATGGAGTGATTCATCAAATTCTCTCGATCTCTATGAAAAATTGAAAGAGTTTAATGTTGATGTAGCTGTTCCGCTATTTGAAGAAACTGTTGAATGGGCCGGCGCATTGAATTCAATCTATCGTGGCGATCCTAAAGTTTTGAATCGTGCTTTCTTGTTCAGAAATAAAGCCATGATGAAACGTAAAGCCCTCATTGGCGGACTAAAAGTCGGACTTTTTGAAGAAGTGTATAATAAAGAAGGTGTTCGAACCTTCATGAAACGTCTTAATGAAGCCAATCTGAATCTGCCCGACGATGAATCGAGCTGGGTGCATTTAAAACCATTTTCCGCAGCTGGTACGGTAGGTCACAGATTACTGAGATCGGAAGAAGATATCGACAAAAAGGTGAAAGACAGCGACTTCCCCTGCCTGGCAGAAAGTCATTTGGTAGGAAAGGAGTTCTCCTGTGAAGCTTTTATCCACAAAGGAAAAATCAGATTTCTGAATATTACTGATTATGTACATCTGGGTTACTCTAACTTTATTCCCGAAGGCAAATATCTTGAGAGCAAGCGTGAGCTAATCCATCAGAAGATGCAGCAGCTTGTTGATATATTCGGTATCGAATACGGAATGATTCACCCCGAATGGTTTATTGATGAAAACGATAACCTCAGTTTCGGAGAGGTTGCCTGCAGAATTCCGGGTGGACACATTCTTGAACTCTGCTCCAAAGCCTATGATTTTGACGCTCTGGCAGCTTTTGTTCTGAGTCATGATCCTTCTCTTACAGAAGATGAATTAGACGACATTTTCCCGGCAGATGATTACAAAGCTGAAAATTACTACGGCAACGTGATGATCTACCCTCAGAAAAATCAGATTTCAAAACTTGAAATTCCAGAAGAATTACAAGAAGAACCGTACTTTCTCGACCACACATTGGTGCCACCGTTAACCACACAAAAAATTAGTGATCGTGAAGGTTACGGAAACCACTTCGGAGCGGTTAATTTCAGAGGACCAGATCCTGAACGTATGGAAGAATTACTTTTACATTACGAAACGGTAGATTTCTACCAATAAAAAAGGAGTTAATTAATTTGATAAAAGAACACGATGCCCCGGTCAAAGGATTTTCAAACTTTGACCGGAGTTTTCAGGAGTTAAAGGAAGCTACTTCCCTTACCCGCAAAGAGAAAGCACAAAAACTGGCCACTCAGATCGAGATGATGGCTCGAACCAAACGCGGTTTGACCTATCTATATGATCAAATAGACGATCTGCTTGAAGCAGACTTCTTCGCGGAAACGCCATGGAAAGATGCTTCAAAACTGGTTCCATCTTTGGTTAAAGGCACATTACGAGCCGGAGGCGCTACAACCTGTTACGAGATTGTGAGCGATCTTCGAATGCTCGCTGTTGCCCGGAAAAAGATCACCATTCAGAATATATCACCGGATGATGCCACCAAATATCTTGAGGAGGTAATTGTAAATAACCTTGAGTTCGTATTTAATGAACTCACTGAAGAATCGCGGGAGATGATGTCGAAACAGGACATCACAAAAGTTCAAAATCTCTTCGATTTTCTGATCGACCATTCCGGATTTGACTCGGTAAAAGATAGATTGGCTGAGGAGATCAAACAGATTTGTGCACAGCGACCCGTGGTGACACGCAAAGTCAGAAGGCTTATTCATCTGGTAAAATATCAGGTCGATATTACGCCCGATACGCCGGCTGATAAATTGCTGCGTTTTTATGTTGATGCGGTGTATCATCCATCAACTCACGCTGCAAAATGTGCCTCTGCTGAAGAGTATCAACAACTCATCACAAAGCTGAGCAAAGATGATCTCCATAAAGAAGCCGAAGAGATGGCGCACTTTATGAAGGACACTGGCTTGTGTACTTCTTTTATGTCTGTCCTGTTTCTCCATGGAATTGAACACGATTCCACCATTATTCCCAAGTTACTGGGACTCAGTGAGAACGGAAAAGCAGAATGGCTTTCATATAAAGAAACCATCACCCGATTAATGCGTGAAATTGCCGGTATTCACATCTATCAGTGTTTATACGGATTGGCCCGGATGCTTGAGAAAAATCTTTTCTCAAGACGAGCTGTACGCTCGGGACTCAACAATCTTCGTCTCGCGAGTATTCATCCTCATGCTGAAACCCGAATTATGAAATCGGTGGTAAAACCTCACTCTGATGTTTCTGCCAAACAGTATTTGATGAGTTCGATTATTCGAATTTTAGGTCAACCGCTTGGCGTCGGACAGGGAAATAACGCTACCTGTCAGTCAGCACGCGGTATGAGTATGTGGAGTCAGCATTCTCCGGCTAAATTGATCAGCATGATTATTACGGTGGCAACGCAGAATAATCTGCATTATATGTTTGAAAATCGTGATCTGGAATCAATTAAACTTGGAAAAGGTTTGGTTGATAAACTCGATTATAACCTTGATGCCGTTTCTGTTATTCTGGTTCCTCATCTCGATAAAATTTATAACGAGATGATGAAAATGGCATCCGGCAGAACCGATGATCCTCATAAATGGGTCAACCCGGCGATGTACGGACATTGGATTCAGCTGGGATTTGCTTCGTGCTACAACTATCTGTTTCAGAGTATCCACGATTACAAAGGATTTCTGAGAATATTTTTCGCCGCTTACCACACTAAATACAACAGTGGTCGCAAGATTGTATATCCTAATCCGGTGGGAATTTTCATCACCACAAATAAAGGAGCAATGGTTGGTTTTCACGCCGTTTCTTTGCTTCGTGTAAAGTGGGATGAACATTCGCAGGAGGTCAGAGCCTATTTTCTGAATCCCAATAATGAAGGTCGTCAGGACTGGGGACAGGGAATTCAGCCCACGGTGTATGGACACGGTGAAAAAGCCGGAGAATCATCCCTCCCGTTCTACCAATTTGCGGCACGCATATATGCCTACCATTTCAATAAATTAGAAGTAAAACAAAGAATTTCAGACGTCCCTGAGCAAGAGATTGATCGTGTTGATAAACTGGCACGTGAGAGCTGGGGGCGCTCATATAACTGGATCGAAACCCCTAAACAATGGTAAGACACTCATCGCGCATTGAGCTGAGCCAGAAGGCTTTAAAAACTAATTTTAATTTTCTCCGAAAGAAGATCGGGAAGGATATTAAGATATCATCGGTGGTTAAAGCCAATGCTTACGGACATGGAATTCATCAATTTGTTCCGATGGCTGAGAAATGTGGAATTAACCACTTCTCGGTAGCTTCATCGTTTGAGGCTGAAGAGGTGTTGGACGTCTGCCGCGAGGATACCAATATCATGATTATGGGTATTCTTTACGACAGCGATCTTCCCTGGGTTATAAAACACGGAATTGAGTTTTATGTTTTTCATCAGGACAGATTGAAGGCCTCACTTGATCAGGCGCATAAACTCGGCATGAAAGCCAAAATTCATCTGGAAGTGGAAACCGGTGCGAACAGGACGGGAATTCATAACGATGATTTTAAGGATGCCCTGCAATTCATGAAAGATCATTCCGAAGATCTTGAGTTCAAAGGATTATGCACACATCTTGGCGGAGCCGAAAGTTTTGCTAACAAATTTAAGATTGATAAACAGAAAAAGCGTTTTGAAGAGTTTGTGAAACAGTGTGATAAGATGAATTACAAACCGGAAAGTCTTCACGTGGCATCGTCGGCCGGCTCTCTCTCCTACCCTGACACCCGATACGACATGGTTAGGGTAGGTGTTGCGCAATATGGACACTGGCCAAGTCCCGAGATCTATTATGACCATCTCAACACTGAAAATAAGACGTCTGATAACACTCTCAAGCGTGTTTTCACTTGGAAAACGGATATTATGGATGTCAGAAAAGTTGAAGCCGGGGAGTTTGTTGGATATGGAACCGCGTTTCAGGCCACGCACGACATGACCATCGCCGTAATGCCTCTCGGATATTCCAATGGTTATCCCAAAGCACTCTCTAATCGTGGAAAGGTGCTTATTCACGGTAAGAAATGTCCTATTGTGGGATTAATAAACATGAACTTGTTTATGGTGGATGTCACCCATCTCGAAAATCCCCAAATCGGTGACGAAGTGGTGTTAGTGGGCCGGCAAAAGAACAATACTATCAAACTTGCCTCCTTCACCGAGTTCACCAATCTGCTGAATAATGAAATGCTCAGCCGCCTCCCACAAGTCATTCCCCGCGAAGTGGTTTCGTGATTTATTTAATGGTAGTGATGCCCAAGTCTCAAAACCCATCCAAAGGCTTCGGCAAATCGCCGTCAGCAACGTTTGATTATTTCAATTATCACCCTTTCACGTTTCGAAGTGACTTCCGAACTCTGAAACAAAACCAATCCCGGAGGGATGCAACACACGGTAGCTTAAATTAAGCCCCGCACCAGCAAAAGTTCCGGAGGAACGTAATGAAGACACGTGATTGTGAGAATGTGTTTGAATCCAAAGGCAACCATTGCGCCCTTCCAGGGCTTGCAGGCGTTGGTGGGTTGTGTTCATGCTACCGTGTGTTTAGGTTGCTCCGCAACTTTTGAGGCGCTGGGTTGGAAGATAAATTTCTTATGAAAAACCATTCTATTGGCTGTCTTTGTTTGAATTATTATTTCATTCCGCCCTCTCAGTCTTTGCCGAATTTGTTTCTAAACCTGTTTTTACTTTTTGAGCGTAAGAGCATTGGAAAACACTTATCCATTTATTTAACCCCGACTTCCGAAGTCATTTCAACAGCATTTCAGTCGGATAAAGACTATCAAAACTTCGCTCACGGCGACTTCTGAAGTCTTTCTTCTTTTTTGGGCTGCAAATTCAATTGCCATAATAGAACTCGGAAATCCCGATCAACTCCATTTTCCCACTCTCTCCTGTTCCGAACTCTGAAACAAAACCAATCCCGGAGGGATGCAACACACGGTAGCTTAAATTAAGCCCCGCACCAGCAAAAGTTCCGGAGGAACGTAATGAAGACACGTGATTGTGAGAATGTGTTTGAAT
>Ga0306910_1000579_pt1 | contig 16191 bp, 25 predicted proteins | sample AntRauMFilla2698_FD_190438 | JGI IMG/M metagenome (GOLD analysis project Ga0306910, IMG submission 190438) | Saline lake microbial communities from Rauer Islands, Antarctica - Metagenome Filla 2 #698 (v2) (version 2) | ecosystem: Environmental > Aquatic > Non-marine Saline and Alkaline > Saline ... | reverse complement strand
ACAAGGCAACCTACGTTCGTGAAGCCTATCAGGTGCGGTATGGAAATACACCTGGTCCTTGGAGCGTCGTGTTGTGTGATTTAGGTGATATGATCCGGAGCGTAAGAGCCGTTTCTAACTCAGAATTGGTCTCATCTGAGGCAGAACACAGAGGTCACATCGGCGGGGTAGCATGGGGTAATTTGTGGGAAATAGGTGGTGGTAGTCACAAGGGTATACGAAGAGCAAATGTGTTCATTGGTTTTAATGAGTTTCAGTTAAAAGGAGAATTTTCGGCAGGTCTCTATCATATTCCAATCGGTGGATATCTTAATCCGCAGGTATCTGGTGTGGTATTTAGGAACAATGATGTCGACGGTAATGGTGGAGAGGCATCAATGCTCATCCAACTTCAATGCATGAGGTCTTAATCTGCAGCTAATTAAAATTCATATGTATAACTCAAAAAAAGACATCGCTCTAGTTGTAATCATTACAGCAGTCATAAGTGTACTGATTTCAGCTGCTATGTTTTGGTTGTTACAAACTATGGCGAACAATCAAACCATCGTAACTGTGAGCCCAGACAAAATGACAACCTCCCCAGGAGGGTTTAGTGACAATGCGCAACCAGTACCAGACAACCAAAGTGTGACGGATGCTGAGCTCAACGAGATTCAAAGTTTCTCTCCCGAAGAACTAGTTGCGCTTGGCTATCAAGAAATCGTAGATAGCGAAACGGGTCAAGTTACCTACTTCTTGCCACCTGAGCAGGCGGGGGCAATATTGACAAATGAGCAGCTTGAAGCGTTTGGACAGACAGACTTTTCAGACGAGATAGAACGTGACGAGTCACCAGAAGTACTCGAGCAGATGTCGGTCGAGGAGTTCGAAAGATTGGACGCAATGTTAGAGCAATAGACTATATTTTGCTTGTAAGATTTAGACTACAGGAGTACGTTTACTGCTGACTCTATACCGTACTTATCATTGACGTACAAAAATCGGCTACGTACGTATGGCTTGCAAAAAAAAGCCGCCCTGTGTATGATAGCCGCACCGCTACAGGTCTTGTAACTTTTCCTGTAATCGAATCGGTAACATAGTATTGTACCTTCACACTTTCTGCGTATCAGTAGTGCAGCGTTCTCGCGCCACTACCCAGTGCGACAGAACATTGATCTGGATTTACTATGTTGCGGTATTTAAAAAACATTTAAGTAACACAACATGGCAGATGCATACGATCGCTCAAAAGAGCACATCAACGTAGGAACTATTGGTCACGTTGACCACGGCAAGACGACTCTAACCGCGGCAATCCTGACGACACTTCACGCCAAAGGTGAAGGATATTCAGCGAGTGTAAAGGATGTTCAGGAAATCGACAAAGCTCCAGAAGAAAAAGCTCGTGGTATTACTATTTCACTTTCACACAGTGAATACGAAAGTCCAACCCGGCACTACGCGCACATCGATGCGCCTGGTCACGCCGACTACATCAAAAACATGATCACGGGTGCTGCTCAGATGGACGGCGCAGTACTCGTAGTGGCTGCAACCGACGGAGCGATGCCACAAACCAAAGAACACATTCTTCTTGCCAAGCAAGTTGGGGTACCACAAATGCTCGTGTTCCTAAACAAGTGTGACATGGTAGATGATGAAGAAATGCTCATGCTCGTGGAAGAAGAGTTGCGAGAAGACCTAACCAAAGCCGGATACGATGGAGAAAACGCTCCGATCATTCACGGATCAGCTTTGAAAGCGCTCGAAGGGGACGCTGACTACCAAGCAAAGATCATTGAATTGATTGATGCGATGGACGCCTACTTCCCGACACCAGTTCGAGAACTTGAAAAGCCATTCTTGATGCCAATCGAGGACATCTTCTCAATTGAAGGTCGAGGAACAGTGGTAACCGGACGAGTAGAACGAGGAGCAGTGAAAGTTGGTGAAACCATCCAAATCGTTGGTATCAAAGACACCGTAGAAACCACCGTGACTGGAGTTGAAATGTTCAACAAGCAACTTGACCGAGCGGAAGCTGGAGACAACGCGGGTATCCTATTGCGAGGAACTAAAAAAGAAGATGTACACCGAGGACAAGTTTTGGCAGCGAAAGGTTCAGTAACTCCGCACGCGGAATTTGAAGCTGAAGTATACGTACTTTCAAAAGACGAAGGTGGACGACACACGCCATTCTTCTCAGGTTACAAACCACAGTTCTACATCCGAACGACTGACGTTACCGGAGACGTAACGCTAGCCGAAGGAACCGAAATGGTAATGCCAGGAGACACCGCAACATTTAAAGTGAAGTTGCACGCTCCGGTCGCGATGGAAGAGCAAACAAACTTTGCGATTCGAGAGGGAGGCAAGACTGTTGGCGCTGGTGTGGTAACAAAAATCGTTGCGTAAGCGCAATAGATAAAACTCATCAGTATGGCAACAGATACCAAAGCACCAACCGGTACTATCGACAAACTGCGCATTCGCGTTCGTGCGTACGAGAACAAAATTCTCGATGCGAGTACCAAACAAATTATTGACACCGCGCTGCGATTTGACGCAAACGTCGTTGGACCAATCCCGCTCCCGACCGAGATCAAGAAGTATACGGTCAACCGTTCAACGTTCGTTCACAAAGACGCGCGAGAACAATTTGAGATGCGAACTCACAAGCGTGTGATCGACATCTTGAATCCGAGTCCCAAGGTGGTAGAGGCACTGACAAACCTGTCTCTCCCATCTGGCGTCAACATCGAAGTAAAAATAATGATGTAGACCGGCGTACTAACACGTCACTATATTCAACTAGCCTGAGACGACGATCAGGCGATCAGTAGCTCAGCCAACCCTGTTTGCCAACAAACAAAACACCCGCGAAAGCGGGTGTTTTGTTATCCCCAATTATGGTGGGGTGGGGCTTGCGTACAAAGATGAGCAGGGGCATAATATAGGAACGAAGCGGGAGGGCGGTCACTTTATGTGACCGCCCTTTCGTGTCGTGTGATAGAAATGCGCCTGCAATAAGTAAAAGTATGTAGGACAAAGAAATCACGAAGAGAAGAGAAGAAGAGAGTGATTGAAGTAAAGAAATTAGTAAACAGTTCTTTAAAAGAATAGTTCTTAAAGTTAAATCAAAAAAGTTATGACGCCACTACAAGAGAGTCAACAAAGTTTAATCAGCGAAAACAGTTGGGTTGTCCACTGTTTAAGTCTGGCGACGATCGGTATGCTTGCATACATGAATCTCGCCCCTATTATCGCCTAGCGACAGTTGATCAGCAAAAAGATGAATAAAACCGCCTTGCAAAAAACTGCTGGCGGTTTTTTGAATGAACAAATGAGCGTAGCGATTATTGTGAATTTACGTCTCAATTCTGGCTTTAAGCCCAGACAGAATTGCTAGGCGACTCTTGCTTTATTGCAAAATTCCTGTACATTACTACCCAGCTGTAAAGACCTACGTACGTGATTCGTCACGGACCACTGGGCACAAACCGCGTGATTTCTTTCATGTGAGCTGTGCTCGCGTAATAGAAATTGCGCGGTTTGTCGTTTCCGGTCTTCAGCTTTATTAGTTTGATTAGAACCAAATGAAATTCATTCTTGGAACTAAAACTGGTATGACACAAGTTTTCGATGAGAACGGAGTCTGCCGGGCTGCCACTGTCCTCAAAGTTGAACCAGCGAAAATCTCGCAAGTTCGTACGACTGAAAAGGACGGATACAGTGCAGTACAGCTCGCATCAGGCTCACAAAAAGAGCAGCGAGTAAGCAAGGCCCACAAAGGTCACTTTGGTGGCGCAGTAGCCGTCGCGCGCGAATTTCGCGCTCGAAAAGGTTACAACGAAACAACCGAAGGAATCGAAACCGGAACCGAATTGGATGTAACCGTATTTGAACCAGGCGACGAGATTACCGTCTCGGCGATCTCAAAAGGTAAGGGATTCCAAGGAGTTGTAAAGCGACACAAGTTTGCCGGTGGACGACGGAGTCACGGTCAGAAACACTCTGAACGTGAACCAGGTTCAATTGGAGCAACGGGAATCGCTCGTGTTCTCAAAGGTACACGAATGGCCGGTCGCATGGGTGGAGACACCATCACTGTGCGTGGACTCAAAGTCCTGCAGGTTAATGCAGCCGAAAACATCCTCGTCGTGTCAGGTGCCGTACCGGGACGAAAAGGAACTTTAGTAGAGGTGTTTGAAACACCAGCGTAATCTTCATCATATGAAAGCAACAATATTTTCAAAAGAAGGAAAAAGCGCTGGCGAGGTGACCCTGCCAGAATCAGTATTTGGCGTCGCGTGGAATGCTGACTTGATCCACGAAGTGGTAGTCGGCATGCAGGCAAACGCCCGCGAAGGAACCGCCCACACCAAAGACCGTTCAGAAAAACGCGGTGGAGGTAAAAAACCATGGCGTCAAAAAGGAACCGGTCGAGCTCGTCACGGGTCACGACGGTCACCGATCTGGACTGGTGGTGGAGTGACGTTTGGTCCTCGAAGTGAAAAAGACTACAGTGTAAAGATCAACAAAAAAGTTCGCGCCAAAGCTTTTGCCATTACGATGAGTAAAAAGTTTGCGGACAAAGAAGTTATCTTTGTCGACAGTCTGAGCATGGACGAACCAAAAACAAAATTGGCAAAAGTCGTCGTTGACGCAATTGCCAAGGGAAGTGAACACGCTGACCTGGCAACCAAGCAAAACAACGCAGCTTTGCTGGTACTGCCTGATCGAAATCTGGTCGTAGAAAAAAGCTTCCGCAACTTTGGTAATATCGAAGTCGCCCAAGCAAAAGACATCAACCCGGTTGATCTCTTAACTTACAAATATGTTGTTGTAGCAGAACCAACAGCGGCGCTCGAAATCTTCGAACACCGAGTTGGTGCTACAGCTCCTAAGTCAAACTAGTATGGCTCTCTTTGGAAAAAAGAAAGATACCGCAAAAGAGAGTGCTGCCGTAGTCAAAGAAACTCCAAAAAAAGTTGCCATGCCAACGCTTGCAACCAATCACAACCTAGCGTCTGTGATCAAGAGTACTCGGATTACCGAAAAATCAGTCGGCATGAGTGAGCAAAATGTGTACACGTTTGTGGTACGCAAAGATGCAAACAAATTCATGATTCGCGACGCGATCAAAGCACTCTACAACGTGACGCCGGTGAAAGTAAACATCGTCAACAAAGTTGCAGCCAAACGACTCAAGGGGAGTCGAGGCAAAATGGTTCACGATAAAGGGATGAAAAAAGCCTACGTGTACCTGAAAAAAGGCGAGACGATTACGATTGTCTAAATATTACAAGTTAGGAAGATAAGCCGAGCTCGCAGAGCTTTCGCACTAGTTTCTAACATTCAACATTATGGTCAAGAAATATAAACCAACATCACCAGGACGACGTGACGGATCGGTGATCGAGTACAAGAAAAAACTCACGAGTACAAAAAGTAACCCACTAAAATCCCTTACCAAAGGCAAGCGCAGTACTGGTGGACGTAACAGCGATGGTCGCATCACAACTCACTATCGTGGGGGTGGAAACAAACGAACGTATCGTTTGATCGACTTCAAGTACGACAAAGTTGGCGTACCAGCTACGGTCGAGGCAATTGAATACGATCCTAACCGATCTGGTTTCATCGCGTTGATTTGTTACGCTGATGGAGAACGACGGTATATTTTGGCACCGCAAAAGCTAAAAGTTGATGACCAAGTCATTACTGCCGCTGATGCCAAAGTAAAAGCCGGAAACCGATTGCCACTGTCAGCGATTCCAACGGGTACATTTGTGTACAACGTCGAGATCAACCCAGGCGCCGGAGCGCGGTTGGCGAGGTCAGCTGGTAACTACGCCGAAGTAGTCGCCCAAGACGACAAATACACGACGCTAAAAATGCCTTCAACCGAAGTCCGGAAAATTGTAAAATCTTCTTGGGCGTCAGTTGGAGCGGTATCAAACGAAGAATATCGCTTGGTTGATATCGGTAAGGCGGGACGCGCACGACACATGGGACTACGTCCAAAGGTGCGCGGTGCAGCCAAAAACGCGGTAGACCACCCACACGGAGGTGGCGAGCAAAAGTCTCCCCGGGGACACCGTCGTCAGCGAACCAAACAAGGTCGTCCAACAGGAAAGGGTCAAAAGACTCGTTCTCCAAAGAAACACTCAAACAAGCTGATCGTCCTACGACGAAAGCTTGGAAAAGTGATGGGCAACCAACGACAAAACATTTCAAAGTAACACAAACTGTTCACGCAGTTGCAAACACTACCCACCCCTTGGTGGGTAGTGTTTGTTTGGTATACTAGTAGTATTATTGTCATAACAAGTGTTCACTATGAGTTTTTCCGTTTCTGTTCGCGTTGCTAGTGTGGGTCTGGTCGCCCTTTTATTTCTACCGTTCTTGGCGTTTGCCGCCGATGACTGTGCGTTTACCCGCACTCTGTCTGAAGGTGATGTCGGAGACGACGTGCGTTGCCTGCAGGAATTTCTAAACAGCGCTGGGTTTACCATTGCCTCCACCGGAGCTGGTTCGCCAGGCAATGAAACCACCACGTTCGGCAGTTTGACTGCGGCAGCTGTATTGCGCTGGCAGCAAGATGCAAATGTCCCTGGCGCCAACGGAAACTTTGGACCGGCGTCGCGGACTGCATACGCAGCTGATGGGGGATCGACGGTCGCCGCAAGCGATGAAGCCAGTCGACTGCAGGCGGTAGTCGCGACCCTCCAAGCACAGTTGGAGTCGGGCTTGCCGGTAGCAGACGCCCAACCACTCGCAACCACACCAGTACCCCAGGTTGCCGGTGTGTCTGATAGTCGAGGCGCAGATGCGCAACGTCTGCTTGAAAGTGCTGCGCGCATGTTGCGCGACACCGAAGAGCAAGTGGCTGACGAAGATGATGAAGACGACCGACAAGATTTTGAAGACGACTTGCGCGACGTTCGCGAAGATTTCTACGACGCGCTGTTAGATTTTTTCGATCAGGAATACAACGAAGCTGAAGAGCTACTCCAAGAAGTCCTCGACGACGCAACTGATGTGTTTGAAGATGCCGGCGGTGAGTCCGATGCATCAGAAGCCGAAGAAGCAATTGACGATGTCGAAGACCTGCTGGAAGAGGTGGAAGAACTTATCGAAGACGCCGAAGATGATGACGCTGACGTCGGTGACGCCCCTGATTTGGTCGACGATGCTAAAGACCTGATTGATGACGCTAAAGACGCGTTTGCAGATCGGTCTTATCGGCAAGCCTTGAGTGATGTGTATGACGCCGAAGAGTTACTCGAGGAAGCGGCTGACGAAATTGATGTCGTGACTCGAATGGATGCGATCCGCGAAGTTCAGGATCAGTGGGATGAGTTTGACGATGTCGAAGAAGCCATCAGTGACGCCGAAGATGATGACGAGGATGTGGACCAAGCCGAAGACTTGCTCGACAAAGCCGAACGAGAATTAAAGCGAGCCGATATTGCCCTAGATGATGAGGATTGGACAGAAGCCATGGAGCTTGCCAAAGAAGCAGAGGACTTGCTCGAAGATGCCGAAGATGCAATCGGCCGAAGTGATGACGACGATGAAGATGAAGCCGAAGAAGCTCTCGAAGACGCCTGGGACGAATACGAAGATGTAAAAGAAAAAATCGAGGACGCCGAGGATGATGACGAAGATATTGGCGATGCGAAGGATTACTTACGAGCTGCTCGCAATCTGTTGAACGACGCCGAAGACGAACTCGACGATGAAAATTTTGACGATGTATTAGACTTAGTCGAAGACGCACTAGATGAACTAGAAGACGCCGAAGACGAACTGTAATCACTGACCAGGAAAACGAGAGCGCTCCGAGAAGGTAAATTCTCTGAGCGTTTTTGTGTTTTTGAGGGCGCGAATGATAGCTTTTACATCGTCCGTATGGACCGCGACTTTTTGCACACTTTGACCAGTGATGATTAGTTCACAGCCACCGGTAGTTGCGACTATTGTTACAAACCGCTTGCCGCCTTTGCGACGCGACGCGGTGCTGATTTCACCCGGAGCGATCATTTTGATGCCGGGGATTTTATACAGTTCACCCACTACTTGGGTAGCAGTTTCGGTGAGGGTGGTGTGTTCTCTGCCGCGGGGTTTTGGCATAGTCTAGAATACAAACAATTGTACCGCTTGCAGCACCACGTACAAAATGATCAGCAATCCAGCAGTGATCTGGATCGCGCGGTTAGTTTTGTACCGGCTACCCAGCCACGCCAATAAAAGAATAATTACAATGGCGTCAATCAAACTGACCCATTGTCCAAAAAACCTCGGATCATAATAAGACAGCGGGCTGAAAAACTTCCAATCAGACACCGGCCAAAAATGTCGGTACGCGTCGTCGTGATGCACAAAAAAATCCATCACCACGTGCAGTAGGGCAGCGCTCGAAATGTACTGCAGGAGTTTGTATTTCAAAAAAGTCGCACCCAGCAAAAGTAGCGGCCACAACAACAGTGAATGCGACAACGTAATAATCGGTGTCCAAACAGAATCAAAGTACAGCTCGTCCCACATCAGTTGTTGGCTCGTTCCCCAGATAAAAGTATGCACAAAGAAAAATAAGTACGTCGGCAAGTCTGGCAAAAAACTACCAAGCACAAACGCCAAGATGCGTGGTTTGTTCGGTGTTTGGTCGGTTGCTTTGGCGAGCGCCCAACCGTAGATGATGTGTGATGGAGTGATCATGAGTAGGTTGAGATTAGCACACAACGAACACAATTGTTATTTCGGTAATTGTGTTATAAAGACAAATACATGAACAACGAACTTCCTGTCCCTGAAGATATATACGTCAAAGCTAGGTCTTTTACTATCGATCCAATCGTCACGATCGAGCAGATTACTGACGGTGCGATAAACGAAACGTATCAGGTAGAGACAATGTCTGCGCGATTTATTTTGCAAAAGATGAATCAGATTTTCTCACCAGTTGTCATGGGAAACCTGGCATTGATCCAACCCTACGTCACAGCCGCGGGAGTGATTATTCCCAAAGGTATTGATGCGGTAGATGGCAATCCGTATCTGCTCACCAGTACTGGTGATTGGTATCGGGCGCTTAAATTTGTTCCGGGTAAAACTGTTCACGACCATCTTTCGGTATCGAGTGCAAAAAGTGCTGCGGCTTTAATTGGTTCTTTTCACTCGGCGTTAACTACCTGTAGTGTAAAACCAGCCGTCGCCTTACCGCATTTTCATGACACGCCATATTATATGGAACGCCTAAGCAAGGTGATGGAGAATAACCAAGATGAATTCAAGAAAAAAAATCTAGAACCGCTCGCGCTTAAAATTCTTGGTTTGTATAAAGAAAACTTCATCGACCTTTCAAACTTACCGAGTAGAATTATTCATGCGGATTTGAAAATCAGTAACGTTCGTTTTAGTGACGAAGGAGAAGCGGTGGCGCTCATTGATATGGACACATTGATGGCGGGCAGTGTGGTTGTTGAAATGGGTGACGCCTTGCGCAGTTGGTGTGGGACAGCAGGGGAGGATAGTGCCGAACAAGTATTCGACGAAACGATCGCTCTGGCGGCACTCGCAAGTTATCGCGAAGCGGCGGTTGGAATCACTGACAAAGAGTTCGCGTTGATTCCGTACGGTATCCAGCTGTTGACGATCGAGTTGGCAGCGCGATTTATTACCGATGCGTACGAAGAAACGTATTTTGCTAAAAGTCGAAAGTACGACAGTTTGTATGAGCAATGCAAAACCCGCGGTGAAAACCAATTGCGGTTTTTGGCAGCGTACGAGGCGAAGCGGCATTTGTTGGAGGGGTAATAGAAAAGGAGCCCGATCGTTTGGGCTCCTTTTGTTTTCAGTCACGTGCGAGATTTTGTTCAGTCTCAACCAGAACTTTGTATATGCCACCGAGATCGTCGCTGATTCCTTGCATGTCGCGAATGGATCGTTCGACGAACGTCCAGCGACCGGTTTTCGCATGCGTTTTATTCGCAAGATCCACAGCCTCGTCACTGCCATGAAATTCACGCTGCAATCGTGCAAATACTGCTTCGCAGTGTTGTGTGTATAGCTCACACTTTCTCGATGTCTGTTTCCAGACTTCGGCAAACAAAAATGATTCTGCTGGGATAAAGCGCAATCGCGGATCCTCTTTGTCAGCAAAGTAGCGTGCGCGATGGTGGTATCCAGAGGTCAGAGAAAGCGTATCTTCGAATTTGATACCTAGCTCGGTGAGCCACTGAATCTTTACAATCGCATTGCCGCGCGTAGAAACATGCGTGTCTACCCCAAGAATTTGTGACCCACTAACGCCCAGTTCCACCAGCAATTTCTTACCGAACACAGTTTCATTTCGTGTCCCAAACAGTACCAGTTGGTTGATGAAACCAGCGCGCCAGGCTGCAGCGTAGCTTTCGAAACGAATACGGGCGTATGTCGGATCGCCGTTACCGTCTTGCTCCGTGAAATCAGTATTATCATCACGGACGGAAGCGCAATAGCAAAGACCGTGCTCTGCCAGTTTTGTAATTTTCATGATGATCCTCCAAAGATCCAGGGTGAACTTTTTTAACACAATACTTTGATTTGTTATTGTGTCAAACGATTTATCTCTAGAGTGTATAACTAACAAAAACGGGGCGAAGTTTTACCTTCGCCCGGTGTCTTGTGTGCCGTTGCTTATTTCCACGTTGTTTTCCCGGGAAGTGTTTTGGGAACAGATCTGCTCCGCAGAGGAGCGATTGGATAATTGTCCGTTCTCGGCATTTCTCCCGTTTGTTGTGGTCGTTCGGCTGCAGCATGCGTTTGTGCCGATTTCCCTGATAAAACCACACTGGTTTTTTGACCCGCGTCAACGAATGCCATTAGACCCCCAACCACTCGCTCATTCGGATCGATGCCAGCACAAGAGAGGACTTCACGCCCGTCGCGCGATCGTGCCCAGCGAGCGATCTGTGCTACACCGTTTCGATGTTTTCGGCAGTCGTCAATCGCGTCGTCTAGTACCGCTAAAACCACAGCGGCAAACAGCTTTCTTGCCCGATCACCTTGTTCATAGCTCCAGGCGTTTTCCTCATCGCCCCTGATATTACCATCGCTGCCCATGATGACTCCTTTCAAAAATCTTTCTTCGCTGCCAGTAACGTATAAAAGTAAAGCAAGAAAGTCAATCACCCGTTGACAACCAGCCCCAATTTGGTATTCTCATCCCGTTCCAACCTCATTCCTATTTTTGCAGTAAATAGGTACAACTAAGAACAATTGATGTTGGGAGTCTCTTCGAAGGTCGGCCGTTACCTGCCTTTCCTAGAGACTCTCAAAGAGCGCGCCACTGGTGCGCTTGAAGCAGTATTAAAAATTTAATGTAGTGTGGTGGTGGTTCGAGTTTCTTTGTCCAGCAATTTCGGGCGGGCTAAAGCCCGAAATTGGGACATAAATTCGTAATAGTCGCTACGCTCGTTTACTCATTCAATGTCACGATCACTCTATAAAGGACCCAACGTTGACGAGAGAATTCTCAAAAAAATCGCCGGAAAAAAACCCGGAGAGAGTGAAGTCATCAAAATCTGGAAGCGTGGATCGGTGATTTCACCAGAAATGGTTGGATTCACCTTTGGCGTCCACAACGGACGAGACCACATTCCCGTACTTATCGCAGAAGAAATGGTAGGGCACAAGTTTGGAGAATTTTCTCCAACCAAGAAGTTCCACCGTCACGGAGGTAAGATGCAGAAAGAGCTTGAACAGAAGAAGAAAGAAGCTGAAATCTCAGCTGCTAAGGCTGCGAAAGCCGCTGGATAATCCGCCTGACTATGAAAGCATTTCTAAAAAACTACCGACAATCACCTCGAAAAGTTCGCTTGATCGCGGACCTAATCCGAGGCAAGAAAACTGGCGAAGCTCTCGCTACTCTGCAATTTGTAGACAAACGAGCGTCAGTCCCATTTGCCAAAGTTATCCAATCAGCGGTGGCCAACGCCAAAGACCAAGGGAAGAGCACCGACAAATTGTTTATCAAAACAGTTACGGTCGACAAAGCGCCCACCATGCGACGCATGATGCCGCGCGCGCGAGGTTCAGCCTCACGTATTAACAAGCGTAATAGCCATATCCGCGTGGAGCTTGGCGAAAAGAAATAAGGTATGACACACGTAGCTCATCCATATATCCAACGGATTGGAGTGAACCGCGACTGGAAGAGTCGATGGTTTACCACCAACCCAGCGAAGTTCCGCGAATACCTACGGGTAGACGCTGCACTACGTAAATTCCTCAAGAAGCGTATCAAAGGAATGTCAGTTGATACGATTGAATTTGAACGAGATGACAAAACAATTCGTATTATCATCAAAACTGCTCGACCGGGACTTATCATCGGACGAAGTGGAGAAGGTATCAACCAGCTCAAGAAAGACATTGACTTGTTTTTGCGCAAGCAAAAAATGAGCGAAAAACTGGAACTGAAAATTGATATCGAAGAAGTCCGTTCACCAGAGTCATCAGCCAACATTGTTGGAGGAATGATTGCTGAAGGTCTTGAAAAGCGTATGACATTTCGTCGCGTCATGAAAATGACGGCTGAAAAAGTCATGGCCAACCGAGATGTCGAAGGAGTCCGAATTATTCTCGGCGGTCGACTTGGCGGAGCAGACATGGCGCGAAAAGAAGAAATCAAACGCGGCCGTGTACCATTGCAAACATTGCGAGCGGACATCGATTTTGCACGAGTAGAAGCAAACTTGCCATACGGAGTAATCGGTATCAAAGTTTGGATCTACCGCGGTGATGTATTTGCTGACCGAAAAGTAGGACAGCAAGAACAAGAAGCTCGAGGTTTGCACGCTAATAGTCCACGTAACTAGATCGCGTATGTTATTTCCAAAAAAAGTAAAACACCGCAAGTGGCAGACCCAGCGCAAAAGCGCAGAACGAATGAATCGACCTGACACTCGTGGTCTGACGGTCTCATACGGATCATTTGGACTCAAGGCAATGTCTGGTTCACGAATCCGGTCAAACCAAATCGAAGCCGCTCGTCGCGTTATTTCGCGAACAATGGGAAAGGCAGGTAAGAGTTGGATCCGGATTTTCCCTGATCGACCAATTACCAAAAAGGCGGCTGAAGTACCGATGGGTAAGGGTAAAGGAGATCCTGATCACTTTGTATTTGAAGCTCACCCGGGACGAGTCATGTTCGAAATCGACGGCGTCTCAGAAGAAGTTGCTCGTGAAGCATTTCGTAAAGCAACGGCAAAATTACCAGTCAAAACTAAGTTCGTGCGTCGTGAAGACACACGGGTGTAATTGAATTATTTATGACAAATATGAAAGACATCCGCAGTAAGTCTGACCAGGAATTAGTCGAGCTCGTCCAAAATAGTCGAGAAGCCCTTCGGGCCGAAAACCTCAAGGACAAGTTCAGTAAACGATCGGGAGAAATTCATTCTAGTAAGAAAGAAATCGCTCGAGGTCTTACCGAACTACACGCTCGGCGTAACTCATCAGCAAACTAACTATGAGTACTCAAAACAATACGCCTGTGCAAGCAGGAGGTCGAACCTTCAACGGAAAAGTAGTAGCATCAAAAATGCAGGACACTTGTACCGTTGCAGTAGAACGATACGTAAAGCACCCAAAGTACAAAAAGTTTCAACGTCGCACGAGCAAATTTCTCGTACATGATGCAGGTAACACTGCCGTCGTTGGACAATCGGTCGAAATCAAAGAAGTCCGCCCAATGAGTAAGCGAAAGTCGTTCATTCTTGTAACCAAATAATCTATGATTCAATCAGAAAGTATGGTCAAGATCACCGACAACAGCGGTGGTAAAATCGGTAAAGTATTCAAAGTCCTTGGAGGATCAAAGAAACGCTACGCCGAACTTGGTGAAATGGTTGTGCTCGCAGTTCAGTCTGCCGAACCACGAAAGCAAGTAAAAAAGAAAGACGTTGTCTACGGCGTCGTGGTCCGACAGAAAAAAGCGTATCGTCGAAAGGACGGTTCGTACGTCAGCTTTGACGACAACGCAGTGGTGTTGGTCGACAAAGAAAAGAAAGAACCACGCGCCAACCGCGTCTTTGGTCCAATCCCACGTGAATTATCAGAAGCTGGGTATCAACGAATCGTGTCGTTGGCTCCAGAAGTTGTGTAAACAATTCATCTATGAAAATTCGCAAAGGAGATACAGTCAAAATCATGGCCGGTAAAGACAAAGGCAAAACCGGTACAGTTTTGACTGCACACATCAAGACTGACCAAGTGACGATCGAAGGAATGAATGTTGTCAAAAAACATCAGAAAAACCGTCGAACAAAGTCACAAGGACAGATCATCGAGATCAGCAAGCCAATTCACGTATCAAACGTATCTCTCATGGAAGGTGACAAAACCGTCCGCGCTGGATACGAAATGAAGGACGGAAAGAAAACTCGTATTTCACGAGCTTCAGGCAAACAGATCTAGTTTGGCATTTCGCACCACATCACTGCTGCGCTTGGCGCCCAAGCCAAACCCACCCGCTGGCGCGCAGCAGAAATGTGGTACGAAAGCCACTAATTTTAAAAGTTAGGTAACACTAAAGAGTATGGAATCAGTACAGACTCGCCTACAAGGAGTATTTGAAGCTCTCAAAGGAGACTTCGGATACACCAATGTAAACCAGGCACCAACCATCGAAAAGATTGTCGTGTCAGTGGGGACCGGACGAATCGAGGATAAACAGCGCATCGCGTTGATTCAAGATCGAATGGCTAAAATCACTGGACAAAAGGCTGCGCCACGACCAGCCAAGCAATCAATCGCTGCGTTCAAATTGCGCGAAGGTGACATCGTCGGATATCAAGTAACATTGCGAGGGCAACGCATGATGGACTTCCTTAATAAGTTGGTCCACATCGCACTCCCGCAAACCCGTGACTTCCGAGGATTGCGTACAACATCAATTGACGAAATGGGGAACTACACCCTGGGAATCAAAGATCACACGATCTTCCCAGAAACTGCCGATGACGAACTCAAAGACGTGTTCGGTCTATCAATCACCCTCGTAACGACAGCCGGCACCAAGCCAGAAGCGGAAGCGCTGCTGCGCCAGGTCGGGTTGCCGTTGCAGAAGCCGAAAGTTGAAGAAGCGAAGTAAGTTTCTAAACAATTAGGAATACAAAACCACTCACGCTCGTGAGTGGTTTTGTGTAATTGATGTGCTAAAATCAAAGATATGAATCCTTCGTTACAACAAGCAGTAAAAGAGCGAGTAGATCTTAATTATGATAAGGCAAAAATTGTTAGTGAATTGAAAGCGTCTGGATACGACGATACGACGATCGAGCAAGTTTACCAAAGTGTGACCCAGCAAGTTGCCAATACTATACCGATCCCTCCAACTTCAGCCTCAGACGTTACGCAATCTAAAAAGACAATCAGTCCATGGCTCGTCGGGTTTGCACCGTTGATATTTTTTGTAGCACTAATTGTACTTTGGGGGGTTGCGAACTTAATAGCGCAAGGATCATCGTCTGAGACACTTGTATTTTTTAACAGTATACTCGTACCGTTTTTGATCGGACTCACTTTTATATCAATCCCAGTTTTTGTAATTATAGCCATCGTGATGGCGGTAAGGAAACGCGATGGAGTGATTCGGTGTGGTAATTGTAATTATAACGGCATGGGTGAGTCGGGGCGCAGCGTATGGGCGCAGATACTAGTTTGGATTGCATTCCTGGTATTTTGGCCAATTACGTTGATCTACTATCTAGTGACACACCGGTATCGCTGTCCGCAATGTAAGTCAACGTTCGTCGGCATGAGAGACAAACACGGCAAATATTCTGCACCATCAGGCGGGGTATCTGTTGTCGCTATTGTGGCTGTAATGGTGATTGTAATAGCTATTGTCGGTATTTTGGCAGCGGTTGTCATCGCTTCACTTAACGACGCAAGAGATGCTGCCAAACGAGCAGCAGAACAGCAGCTTCGTTTGCAGGTTGAATTGCAAGAAGAATTGCGACAAGATAATTTCGACGTGCCTGCCATACCAGTACTTGAATAATTGTGTCACCAACTACAAATACAAATCCGAGTGTAGATTACTGATGATTCTATTGCAATTCCGCCACTTTCACGTATAGTACGCGCACGCGATTGGGGTCTTTGATCCCGACGTTGAAGGCAAGTTTCTGTTTCGTTAGAAACTCGCTGGAT
>Ga0306910_1000577_pt1 | contig 16262 bp, 11 predicted proteins | sample AntRauMFilla2698_FD_190438 | JGI IMG/M metagenome (GOLD analysis project Ga0306910, IMG submission 190438) | Saline lake microbial communities from Rauer Islands, Antarctica - Metagenome Filla 2 #698 (v2) (version 2) | ecosystem: Environmental > Aquatic > Non-marine Saline and Alkaline > Saline ... | reverse complement strand
GAATAATTCTTACAGCTATTCAGAATTCAGTCGTTTTATTGAGCCCGTTGACAGCGGCCTGATTTTCATTCCTGATTCGTATTACTGGTCCGGTTTAGAAGCTGAACTTCCTATTGACAGCGTAATATCGGCAACTGTACACTATCCCGGCAAAATGTTTGACCGCTCTTCACATGCCGAGACAACCTCCTATCCCAACCTGATTATTTTCAGCCTGGTAGTCACCATCCTGATATTTGGGATTCATTACGGATTTGAGCCCAATTACCGAAAATCACTGAGCCGTTACTTTGGCGCTCACATCTTTTTTGTTGATGATATCGGTGAACGCAGAATTCGTCTTGGCACCTCGTTACTACTTGTAATGCTGGTTCAGGCTCTGCTTTTTGCCATAGCCAAAACGTTTTTTCTGCAATACACGCTCTCACCAATCCAGCACGAAATTCTCACTTACCACCTTCCCTGGCTAACATTCGCGTCCACAACATTTTTTGGCTCGTTGATTCTCAATGGAGTGATTATGTTACTGTTTATGCTTATTTGCGGATTGTGGATCTACCTTGCCTTTCCCACACTGCAACAGATTTATCAATCATTCCTACTCTTTCTCTGGCCGCTGCATTTGACAATACCTGTAGTTTTTCTATATGTAATATCTGTATTGGCAGATTTCCCTGAACTTCTTTCAGCTACACTGATTGTGCTCTATCTGATAATTATTTTCGGAAGCTTTATTCTTACCTTTATTGATATGATTAGAGTAGAGCGAAAAGTCTCCCTTCCTGTAATATATCTGACTACGTTCATTCCATATCTGATAATTGTGAGTGTGGTTTTATTCTATCTTTTCCCAACGTTTTACATTTATGATTTAATCGGGATGATTTTTTCACTTTAGATAAGACTCCACCAAATAAAAAAGGCTGAACAATCTTCAGATCATTCAGCCTTTGGAATTTTATTAAAAACAGATTTTTACTCAGTAAATCCGCCTTTTGTCATTTTAATAGGGTCGAGTGCTTTTTCCAACTCCTCTTTTGAAAGATCGGTCATCTCAAGCGCAACGTCAATAAGCGGACGACCGTCAGCGAATGCTGCTTTGGCAATTTTGGCTGCCAGATCGTAGCCAATAATTGGATTCAACGCGGTAACAAGCACCGGATTTCTTCCAACCATATCAGCGATTTTTTCCCTGTTTGCCTTCAACAGACTAACAGATTTGTCCGCCAGATTTGTTGTGGCGTTGGCCAGCAGAGTGATAGATTGTAACACATTGTGAGCAACTACAGGAAGCATTACGTTAAGCTCAAAGTTTCCGGCCTGTCCGCCAATGGTGATAGTGGCGTCATTTCCAATTACCTGTGCGGCAACCATAGTGCACGATTCTTCAATCACTGGATTCACCTTTCCGGGCATGATAGATGATCCGGGCTGAAGTGCTTCAAGATGAATTTCTCCCAAACCTGAGTTAGGTCCTGAATTCATCCAGCGCAGATCGTTCGAGATTTTCATCAGAGAAACAGCAATGGTTTTCAGCTGCCCGCTGAGTTCCACAATAGCATCAACTGTTGCCTGAGCTTCGAAGTGGTTTTCCGCTTCACGGAAGCCAAGTCCGGTCCATTCAGCAAGTTTTTTCGCGATACGATCGCCAAATTCAGGATGTGTATTAATTCCTGTTCCAACAGCTGTTCCGCCCTGAGGCAGCTCCAGAACTCGTTCCAAAGCGTCTTCAACACGAGAGACGCCTAATTCCATTTGTCGAGCGTATCCACTGAACTCCTGTTCAATAGTAACCGGCATCGCGTCCATTAAGTGGGTGCGTCCTGTTTTTACGACATCACTGAGTTCCGCGCCTTTTTTCAAAAATGTTTCTTTCAGATGCGTTAACCCATTCTTCAATTCTTCAGATGCACTTACGGCAGCGGCAACACGAATAGCTGTGGGGATGATATCATTTGAACTCTGTCCGAAGTTAACATCATCGTTCGGATGTACTCCCAAATCACTCACGCCATCTTTCTCGGCAAGTTGATTTGCCAGGCGTGAAATCACTTCGTTTGCGTTCATGTTGGTTGATGTGCCCGAACCGGTCTGAAAAATATCGATAGGGAAATGATCGTCCCATTTGCCGTCAATCACTTCATCAGAGGCAAGCTGAATATATTTGGCTTTTTCCGCATCAACAGTTTCGAGCGTTACATTCACATCAGCCGCCGCTTTTTTGATAAACGCCAGAGCGCTGATAAATGAACGTGAAAATCCGATTCCACTAACCGGAAAATTTTCAACCGCGCGCTGGGTTTGAGCTCCGTATAATGCATCGGCGGGGACTTGCATCTCCCCCATTGAATCTTTTACTGTTCTAAATTCACTCATGGTTTTTCTTATATCTTTAAAAATTAGTTATCTGATGGTTTCAGATAGGTGACTAATGATTTAACCTGCTCATCAGATAGAGGTCCGCCTTCTTTGGTATGAAATCCCGGCATCATGTGCTTTTTGGATTCATCGGGCGTTCCGTAAACTATCCATTGTTCAAGCTGTTTTCTGGTAATCCTCTCTACATAATTATTTGTAAACTTTTGAGCCGGATGATGTTTTTCGTCTCCTCCAACCGGTCCGTGGCACATGGCGCAATCGGCTTCATATAATGCCGCTCCTAATTTACCGATACCCCGGTTAACATGACACGAACGGCAGTCTCCTTTAAAAATATTTCCACTCATTTCGCGCATCATTGCCATCTTTTCCGGAGATGGATGTTCTACAATTTCAGCCCACAAAATTAATTCAACCGGATTTTGATTCGTTGAGTTGGTTTCTACTTCAATGGTTTTTCTAATATCACCAATCTTTCCAATGGTATCGAGCGTGATTTTAAGCACACCCTTTTTACCGGGTTCATATTTTCTTTTAGGTAAATCGGCTACTGTACAGCCACAACTGGGTCGGATGGAATTAAAAAGAAGCGTTTCGTTACCGGAATTTGTGAAATGATATTCAGCAACAGGTTTATCTCCCTGAATAACAGTTCCCAAACGAACGGTGGTTGAATCGAATTGGATGTGAGCTCCGGTTTTTGAATCAGGTCTGTTTTCTTCAGCAAAATTGTACTCAAAATAGATGGTTTTATCCGGATCAACAGAATCATTTGTGTGGATGATGACGGGGATTTCACCTGATGCTGGAATATCTTCTGATGGTTCAAAAACAATACTAAAATTCAATGTCTCACCTTTTGTGAGTGAAAACGGCGGATAATTAACCCAGATAGCATCCGGCTTTGTTACTGAGTCAATCTGAATTCCCTGATTTCCGTTATTTTGGATTTTTATTGATGTTCTAAAGAATTGATCTCTCTTGTGATTTTCAGCTTTAATTCTGCCATCTGAAAGTCTGAAATTTCCAATTTCCGTCACATCTTTTCCGTCAATCTTTCTGGCTTCAACAAATCCTCTTATCGTTAATATGCTGAGTTTGGATTGACCTGTGTGTGATACAAAAATCTTTTTAGCGGTTTTGCCCGGCTGTCCCTCACTGTCGAACTTAACGGAGACCTCTCCCTTTTCACCCGGATTTATGTCAGTTTGAGTATAGGATGGTGTAGTACAGCCACAAGAAGCATTTACTTCAGTTATTCTTACAGACTGTTCGCCTTCGTTTGTAAAAGAAAAAGAGTGTTCAATAATTTCACCTTCTGTTACGGTTCCGAAATTGAACTCTTTCTCAAAAAAAACAAGCTCACCCCCAATGTGGGAATGAGCTTGAATCTGTAAAGAATTGAACATCCATGCGCCGGTTAGCATTGCTATTACCATTACAGGGATTGCGTAAAAAAATTTAGATCTTCGTTCTGCGAAGAGATCTTCAGCTTTCATCCTTAATAGTCGATCAGTTTTTTCAACGCCGCGTTGATTTTAACATCGTTCGGCAGAATGTAGTCTTCCATAGGTGCGGCAAAGCCAACCGGAGTGTAGGTAGCGGCTAAACGTGCTACAGGAGCATCAAGGTATTCAAATGCTTTATCAGCAATCTGAGCACTGATTTCAGAGCCAAATCCGCAGAACTCAATATCTTCATAAAGTACCAAGGCTTTATTGGTCTTTTTAACAGAATTAAGAATGGTTTCGGAATCGAGCGGTACAATGCTGCGTAGGTCAATCACCTCAATCTCCACGCCCTCTTTACTGTAGGCTTTGGCGGCATTCAGTGCTTTTTGCACAAGAGCGCCGTATGTAATAATTGTTAAATCACTTCCTTCACGCAGAACATTGGCTTTACCAATTTCAGTAAAATAGTCAGCTCCGGGCTCAGGTCGCCGGGCAAAACCCTGACGATACAGAGCTTTATGCTCGAGATAAAGAACCGGGTCGTTACTTCTGATAGCTGTTTTAAGCAAGCCTTTTGCATCCGCCGCGTTTGATGGCATCACAATTTTAAAACCCGGAATGTGCGCGAAAATAGATTCAATGTTTTGACTGTGGCACAAACCGCCGTGGATATAACCCCCAATTGGAATACGAATAACCATCGGGCACTCATATTGATTATGCGAGCGATAACGCAGGTTTGGAATCTGGTTACGAAGCATCTGCATACCCGGCCAGATATAATCACCGAATTGAATTTCAACTACGGGTTTATATCCTTTTATGGCCATTCCGGTTGCATTACCAAGAATTGAAGCCTCGGCTAATGGTGAATTAAAGCAGCGATCGTTACCGAATTGAGTGGATAATCCCTTGGTTGCGGTAAACACACCGCCTTTTCCATCGGCTACATCTTCTCCGAAAACCACAACTTTCTCGTTGTGCTCCATCTCTTCCCGAATAGCGTGATTGATGGCATCAACAATAACAATGGGTTCTCCCTCTTCTTCTGTTTTCTCGTAGGTCAGATCAAGTTTTTTATCACTGTACACATAGAGTTGAGAGTCTTCTCCGGTGGGCTGATCTTGCTTTAATACCCAATCTGTATCTTCATTAATCTGCTTTTTTACTTCTTCCCGAATAGCCATAATCTCATCGTCATCAATGAGTTTGGCTTTTTTCATTCGGGTTTCAAATTTCAGGATAGGATCGTGATCCAAATCATTGTTCAGATCGTCTTCGGGGCGATACTTTCTTTGATCGTCTGATGATGAGTGTGGAAGTAATCGTACCGTGTGGGCATGAATCAAGCTTGGGCCCTCACCTTCACGAGCGCGATAAATTGCTTTTTCGAATGCCGCTACTGAGTTGAAATAATCTGTTCCATCAACTTCATAAATATCAAGATTGGCAAAACCGCTGGCTACTTTTGAGATAGAACCGCCGCTGGTTTGCTGTTCTACAGGAACGCTAATGGCATACTTATTATCCTGAACAACAATAATAGCCGGGACTTTATCGCGTGAAGCCCAGTTTAATAATTCGAAGAATGAACCTTCAGAGGTTCCGCCATCACCACCTGAGATATACACAACTTCATCTTCTTCAGCCAATTGAATTCCTTTAGCCACTCCAAATCCCGGTAAATACTGAGCGCCAATCGCGCTTGAGACTGAAACGATGCGCAGATCTTTAGAATTGAAATGCGAGGGCATCTGCTTTCCATAAGAAGTATCTGTAACACGGCTTAAATGGGCAGAAAGAAGTTGTTTGGAAGTCATTCCATATCCGAGGGCGAAAGCCATATCCCGATAATACGGAAGTGCCCAATCACTGCCGGGCTTCATGCTTTTCGCTGCGGCTAACTGAACGGCTTCGTGACCTGAACCGCCGATGTGAAAGAATCCTTTGCCCTGCTTGAGAAGCGTAAGCATCTTCTCATCCAAACGCCGGGATGTAAGCATATTGCGATATACATCAAGAAGATCCTCTTTCTTATACTGTTTGATAGATTTGGATCGGATCTTATAATTGGAATCAGATGGGACTAAGGACTCTACTTTACTCAATGTCTTAACACTCATAGTTTAATTGTGTTTTGTTCAGGTTTCATCAGACCCAACAGGATAAGTATAGCCCGTTTAGCGTCAATTCATTGAATTGATGCGCTAAAACTCACATTCATAAATGATCACCATTTTTATAGCAATCATAGCAAAAGACTCACATACCGATTTTCAGTTTATTTAAAATCTCTTATAATAATTGAAGAAAGAAGCTAATATAGCCGTTAGCTCAGTTCTTCAGAGAAATTTTTCCTGTAAATTCGATATCGTTTTTCCACTGAAGCGCCGGCGCGTTCTGCAACACGAATCATATTCGTATTATTTTCAAGCACCCAGCCAAGTTCAGAGGAAACGTAGCCTTTTTCTAATCCATTAACGATAGCCTCTTTGTGCAAAACCGCATCAATACCTTTTCCCTGAAACTCAGGATCAACGCCCATAAGCGCTGTACGAATCCGATCGATTTTGCGGCTGTAATATAACAATTTAAAGATTCCGGTGGGTAATAATCTGCCGTTAATTTTCTTAAGTGCCTGATTAAAATCCGGTAACGCAATTGAGAATGCAACTGCTTTCCCATCCACTTCCGCTACATGCGCCATGTCAGTATCGATGATGGATTTAAGATCCTTTCCTATTTTCCTGAATACTTCTTCAGAAATAGGATAAAAACCCCAATTATCAGCCCACGCGCTGTTGAACAGATCTCTAACAATGCGAACCTCTTCATCGAAGTTCTTCAGGTTAATATTTCTTACTTCCAATCCCGGCAGACGGCGGCGAACGATCTTTTCTCCTTTTAGCAAGCGGTCTTTATCAATCGATTCTTCGGTGACGCGAAATGCTAACAAGTCAATCTCTTTCTCAAAACCGGAGCTGGTTAGCAGATCATCGTAATAGGGATAATTATACGGCATTAAAATGGACGGGTCATGGTCGAAGCCATCAACTAAAATTCCCAATGTATCCATTATACTTGGGTTAAAAGGACCAATTATGCCGTCTAATCCACGTTTTTTACACCAATCTTCTACAATTCTAAAAAGTAATTTTGCTACGCCGGGATCATTGATAGACTCAAACAGTCCAAAAAATCCAACATTTGATTTATTATAACTGTTGTAAGCTCGGTTCTCTATGGCGGCAACACGTCCGGCTATTTTGCCGTTTTTTTCTGCCGTAAACAATGAGATATCAGCATCCTTGTAGAAGGGGTTTTTTTTGGTGTCGATCAGCTTCTTTTCCTCAATATAGAGAGGTGCCACCCAGTGCTTTGAACCGGAATAATGAGAGTACGGAAATTTCAGAAATTCTGTTATTTCGACTTTTGTCTCAACCGCTTTTATCCCGTTCAAATCTATTTTGTGCTGATCCATCAGTTAATCCTCTTAAAAATTCATCCTGAAAAATTATTCAACAGAAGAATGACCGTTTTGATCAATCACACCATTTTTTATTCCGACTTTGTAAAACGCTTCTAAAATTCTATCGAGCTGTTCGTCGGTGTGAGTCGCCATATATGATGTTCTCATAAGTGACTGTCCGCGAGGTACAGCGGGCGGAACAACGGCATTCACATAAACACCTGCTTCAAAAAGATCTTTCCAGAAGCGGAAACATTGCTCCATCCCTCCAATAACAACAGGAATAATGGGAGATTCACTATTCCACACATTGAATCCCATCTCACGGAATCCCTTGCGCATATAGACAGATATTTCTTCAAGACGATCAAGTCTCCAGGTTTCTGCTTTTAGAATCTCAAGTGCTTTAAGAACAGTTGCAACATTTGCCGGTGGCATAGATGCGCTGAAAATGTGGGCAGGCGAATTGTGTCGGATAAACTCAATTACCTCTTTATCACCAACTAAAAAACCGCCAAGTGACGCGAAAGATTTCGAAAAAGTTCCACTTATAAGATCCACTTCATCGGTGAGGCCAAATACAGATGCCGATCCACGCCCACCTTTTCCCACAACACCAATTGCATGAGCGTCATCGAGATAGAGACGGGCGCCATTTTCTTTTTTCAGGCGAACCAATTCCGGTACGTTAGCAAGAGTTCCTGACATAGAGAAAACTCCGTCTGAAACGATAATTTTGCCATTTTCCTGGTTTTCACGGGAAAGTAATTTTTCAAGCATTCCCATATCATTGTGCTGAAAACGGACCGTTTTAGCATTTGAAACCTGAGTCCCAACTACAATACAAGCGTGATTATCCTTATCTGAAAAGATGATATCATTTCTACCGGCAATAGTTTGGATAGAGCCTTCATTGGTCTGATATCCCGTACTGAACAACACACAACCCTCTTTACCCATAAATTCAGCAAGCTTGTCTTCGAGCTCGAGATGGAGATCAAGGGTTCCGTTCAAATAGCGTGAACCAGTACATCCCGTGCCGTATTTAGTTACAGCCTCCCGGGCAGCTTCCATCACGCGTGAGTCATTGGTCAGACCAAGATAGTTATTCGACCCGGCCATTATAACCCGGTGACCTTCAATCACGACTTCATTTCCATCGGTTGCGGTCAACGGTTTAAAATAGGGATACAGTCCGGCTGCCTTAACTTCGTCAGCCTTTTTAAAATTGTACGCTTTCGTGAAAATGTCGTTATGGCCTTTGATATTGCTTTTAGCCATTCAAATACACCTCTTTACCTTTAAATTTTGGTTAATATACTTAGAAGAACAGATCATTCAAATTATGCCGTTATCGGTGATTTTCGCCGTTCGACTATCTTTTTAACGTAGTCGAAATAGTAGCCGGCCACGTGATCCCAGTTAAAGTTAGAAGTAACATAACTCCGGGATTTCTCCGATAGTTCTTCAAGTTCATGGTTGAGTATCTTATCTATTTGTAACGCAAACTCTTCGGCGTTCAATGGCTCAATTAAATAGCCATTTTTGCCGTTTTCAATTACATCTTTTATTCCTTCGAGCGCCGAAGCAACGGTTGGTGTTCCCGCAAGTGCAGCTTCGAGCATAACTATTCCAAATCCTTCCATATCTCCTGTAACAGGAATATTGGGCATCACAAAAAGATCAGCAGCTGAATAGGCGGTGTATAAAAACTCATCACTGCACCGGCCTAAAATATGGACTTTGGAATCTGACGTGTTTGTATGGGCGAGTTTAGAAATTGTTTCATGCTGCGGGCCATATCCAATCACAAGAAAATCTACTGGCTTCTTTAGCTTTGGAAGAACTTGTTGAATAAACCACGCATGGCCTTTTCTCTTAACCTGACGTCCCACCGTAAGTATTATTTTCCTTTCAGCATCGATATTCAATTTATTTCTAAGATCTTTCAGCGCTTTCTCTTTGGGCGGCAGTAAATCCAGCCAGTCATCTTCATAGCCGTTAGGTAAAACTGTACCCTTATCAGCCGACAACCCTCTGCTCAGGCAAGCCTGGCGAGTAGCGGATGAAACTGAGATGACTCCGTTAAGAGTTTCGAACACTTTGGGAATGTAGCGCTGATACATTGAATTCGGCATTGTTACATCCTGTCCGTGATTGATGGCAATCATAGCCGCGTTAACATGAGGACGCAAAGCCGGAGCCACACTTGCGGTAACCATAGATGAAAAAAGAATGGCGTCCACATCATGCTCTTTCACGAGCGGTGGAAGTTCTACCAACAATCGCGCTAAGAACAGTAACGTTCTCATCTCTACAGTTTCCCAACTCCCCTCTGCCACCAGCGGGATGATGTTGAGATTCTCCTTTTCCTCAAGATGTGACAGCAACTGCATACTTACACGCTGCATACCGCCGAGATTTTCGAGCGGAGAATCCTGATTAGGGTGGAGATGTGAGATGTAAACTAAATTCAAAAGTGATGTCCTAAAATTTCAGATCCGGAATTGGCTGAGTGAGCGCTTCCTGATAATTCTCGATCAGTCCGCCGTTTACAGATTCCCATGAATATGGTAATGCTTTTTTCCTCGCCACTTCGCTCATCATTTTTCTGTCATTATCATTCATCAGTAATTTCCCAATCGCTTCAGCGAATTCTACTGTCTTTTTGGGTGTAACAAGATATCCGTTAACACCTTGTTCGACGAGTGATTTGCTTCCTGTAGCATCAGCCACAACAGCCGGAAGGCCACATGACATCGCTTCGAGCGTCACATTTCCGAAGGTTTCTGTATCTGAAGGAAAAAAGAAAATATCACTTGAGGCATAGGCCGTTGCCAGCTCTTCACCTGATAAGAATCCAGTAAATATGGCTTCAGGCATCATATGCTGAAGTTCATTCTTAGCCGGACCATCACCAACAATCATGACTTTTAAATCATCGTATTTGGGGAAAAGTTTTTTAAGAGTATCAACCACCGTTTGCAAATCTTTCTCCCAAACGAGGCGGGAAACAAACGTTACAACTTTGTCCGATTCTTCAATTCCTCTGGCTTTTCTCCACTCCTGACTTCTTCTGTCGGGTGAAAAAAGATCCACATCAACTCCACGAGCCCAAATGCGTAACCCTTCCACAATGTTGTGCTGCTTCAATTCATCAGCCATTGAGCGGCTCGGTACATAAACGTGTTTACATTGACTGTAAAACCAATCCAGATATTTCCATCCCAACATTTCCAGCATATCCAGATTATAGTATTTCATATAGCTGGTAAAATGGGTATGATACGATGAAACAATCTGAATTTGATTCATCTGTGCATAACGCATCGCTCTGAATCCCAGTAAATCGGGTGTGGCGATGTGAATTAATGTAGGATCAAACTCTTTAAGACGGGCCTGAACATCTTCAGGAAAACCAATAGTTACCCTATATTCCGGGCGTCCCGGCATTGGAATAGATGGAACAGCGTGAAACTCACCAGCATGATCGATATCGGGATTGTCACTTGTCGGTCCAAAAACAACAACAGGAATATTCTGACTTTCTAAAAAAGAGACTAATCTGTTTAATGTAAGAGAAACACCATCTTTAATATGGTTATAATTGCCTGTAAACAGGGCAATGCGCAAATCTTTCATGAAAATACCTGACCGATGCGTTCTTGTCTTATGATTTTAGGTCTGCTTTCTGTTATTTTCTGAGTCGGGAAGCATGCTTTTGCTCCGACAAAAATTGAGACTCCAAATATAAGAATTTTTTGATGAATGCCCTTGTAACAGGTGGCACCGGATTTATCGGGAGTCATTTGGTAGAATATCTTACTAAATCACAATACGTTAATACGAAATGTCTTGTTCGCTCAAGTGAAAAATGGCTTCGGGGAACAAATTTTGAACGCGTAAGCGGAAGTCTCAGCGACCTTGACGTTCTTAAAAAAGCGATGAAGGACGTTGATATTTTATTCCACGTTGCCGCAATTGTAAAAGCTCCGACATGGCAGGAATTTCAGCGCGCAAATGTTGACGCTACGGAAGATTTAATTCGCATTGCAAAGCGTGCCGGTGTTAAGAAGATTGTAATTCTCTCTTCTCTTGCCGCGGTTGGTCCAAGCAGCGGAAATCCGGTCGATGAAACCACACCTTATCACCCGGTGAGTATGTATGGCCGCTCTAAAATGGAGATGGAGAAACGTGTGATGAACCTTGCCGACTATACCGATTCAATCACAATTGTCCGCCCGCCTGCTGTATTTGGCCCGCGCGAAGATCAGATCTACAGTTTTTTCAAAGCCGCGAGTAAAGGAATCTGCCCCATTATTGGAAATGGGAAACAACCTCCCGTTTCAATGATTCACGTTCACGATCTTGTTCGTGGAATCTGGCAGGCTTCTCAGCTGAAACACACCGGAGTAGAAACATTTTTCATCTCAAATGATGAGATCTACACATGGAATTATATCAAAGACATTACAGCCAAGGCGCTTGACCGGAAGGTTGTTTCACTAAAAATAAGCCCGAAACTTGTTCATAAAATCGGCTCAATGGCGGAACAGGTTGGCGGACTCATCGGTATTTATCCTGTAATCAATTCCGACAAGGCCAAAGAGCTCACTCTGGAATGGACGTGCAGTATAAAAAAAGCCCAAAAAGTATTGCATTTTCAGCCGGAACTTTCATTATACGATGGCATTCTTAATACTGTTCGCTGGTATCAACAGCATCACTGGATTTAATTAATATGATGATCAAACAATTTTCACTCTTACTTTTTTGCTTATTCCTGTCCATTCCCAACTTATTAAACGGACAGCAGTTGATTCGGGATGGAAATAACTATCTCAATGTACCTGAGCTTCAGGCTTTAGAATCAACTCCGTTGCATTTTTACGCCGTTTCAGGTCAGGATGGATTGCTGATTTTCCGCAGTTACAACGATTCCCTTTCATATTTGCTCACCCTTGACGCATTTGCCGGAGCCGATCGGACATTCAAAGCAGATCTCCGCTTCGGTTATCTCTTTGGAGGAGAAGACAATCGAATTACCGTAATCGACCCAACTTCTTTACTTGGAGTTTTCAGCTCAACCAATCTTCCTGAATTAACCCGTGATGTTGCCCGAATTCAAAATCATCTTTTTATGCTTACAGAATCCGGAGATTTATATCAGTCCGACCTGACCAACAGTGCTGTTTTCGACACATCAGCCACCCTCTCTCCGCTTTTTGATGGTTTAGCGTTCACCTCACTTTCAGGTAATGAGAAAAAAGTTTGGGTGTTAGATTCTAATCATCAAATCTACACCATCAGCCTGAATAGCAGCAATATTCCTGTTTCAGGAACTGCATTTGAAACACTTCCATCTATTTCCAACCTCAAAAGTGCTGGAAATACCTTATTTGGCTGGAATGTTGACGGAGATATCTATCAGATTTCTGAGGATCAAACCCTGAAAATCACTTCATTTCCTTCTGCCATTTCAGATCTGGTACATCACGACAATCAAACTTTTGTCGTCACTGAGCGTCATTCCATATACACTATTTTGGATGGAAATCCTGTGGCGCTGAGAACAACTTCCGAGGCGAGTCACAAGCTCGTGAGTGCTGACAACAATCTCTATCTCAGCTCATTCAACGATATTTACAACGTTCGGTTCGACAGCACCCGGAAAGTTACAAAACCCAAGCTCACAGCTCCTGATGAAGCGCCGCAGCCGGAAACCAATCAAGAATCTATTGAATCATGGACGTTAGTAAAGCCTGACACTAAATTCACCATTACCTATCCCCGTCCATTCATTCTTCATTTGGAAACCAAGCCTGCGTCTGTCGGCCCTGAACTCACCTACAATGTGCAATCAAATATTTCAGGAATCAGTTTTGAGGAGAATAATCTTTATTACAAACCATCAGCTTCTGATATCGGAACACATCCTGTAAAAATTATCGCCACTGATAATTCAGGAAACGCTGATTCTGCAAACATTGTCCTTGATATAAGAGCCTTCAATATGCCGCCCCGTTTTACACCTATCAGAAAACTTTCAATTGGTGTGGGAGAAAATTTTGAACTGCAGATAAGAGCCATCGACCCCGACGGACAGAATAAAAACCTCGTTCGATATGTGGGACTGGATATGCCACAGGGTGCAACGATTAATGAAAAAACCGGGTTATTTAGCTGGAAACCAACCGCGCGGCAGGTCAATACTTATCAATTCAGAGTGATAGCAACCGACCAATTCGGTACCTCCGCTTCTACCGACGTCACCATTTCAGTTAAAGACGTCCAGCAGGTAAATAACTGATTTTTCTATGGATTATTTAAATCCTGAAATCAAAGACGATTTCAGAGACCAACTCATCTCGTGGTTTGAGAAGAACAAACGTGATATGCCCTGGCGCCGGACTCATGATCCCTATCATATCTGGGTTTCTGAGATCATGCTCCAGCAAACTCGTGTAGATCAGGCCACAGATTATTATCTCCGGTTTATAGATGCTTTCCCCACCGTTCACCATCTCGCCGATGCAGATCAGGAGAAAGTTTTAAAATTGTGGGAAGGACTTGGATATTACAGCCGGGCAAGAAATCTTCACAAAGGAGCTCAATTTGTAAGCCGTGAACTTAAAGGGGAAATTCCTCCGAATCGCACGGATCTTGAAAAAATTAAAGGTATTGGTCCGTACACCTCCGCTGCCGTTTCAAGTATTGCGTTTAATCGGCCACACGCTGTAGTGGATGGAAATGTGATTCGCGTCATCACGCGACTGATGGGAATTGATGAAGATATTCGCAAAACTGCGGTTAAGAATGATGTGCAGGAGATTTCAGATGAATTGTTAGATCCTGAAAGCCCCGGAGCCTACAACGAAGCGATGATGGAGCTCGGCGCCACGCGTTGTCATCCCACAAAACCGGATTGCGAAAACTGCCCGGTTCAGCTTTACTGCGAAGCCAATAAAATGGTAAAAACAGATGAAATACCTTATAAAAGCAAAGCCAAAAAACGTCCGCATAAAGAGATTGGTATCGCTATTATTATGAATGAAAAAGGTGAATATCTGATCTCAAAACGTCCCGAAGACGTTATGCTCGGTGGATTGTGGGAATTTCCTGGAGGAAAAAGAGAGAAGAAAGAACCGATTGAAGACACCGTATTACGGGAATCTCTCGAAGAGCTCGGCGTGGAAATTTCTATCGATCATCCTCTGAATCCGGTGAAACACATCTATTCCCATTTCAGCGTGACACTGTTTCCGTATATCTGTAGCATTACGAAAGGAAACCCAAAACCCAAAAGCAGCGACGAGCTCCGCTGGGTAACCCGAAGTCAGCTTCATGATCTTCCCTTTCCAAAAGCAAATATTAAGATTTTTGAACAACTGGACTCACCCAGATTGCTTTGACCCTGAGTGAATCAATTTGGCCGGAATCATTATTGCTCTCACAATTATGTATCTTGAAAAATTAATTTTACCCGCCAGCCGTCAGGGGAATTTCATAAAATTCTCCTGACGGCTGAGAACTTGAATATGACAGCACTTAGCTTCAAACAGAAATAAATAATCACCAAATTCTCCGGATCGCTCTAACATATGAAAACTTACCGCAGATTTTTAATTCTCCATAACCGATCACCCTTTTGGGTATCAATCAGCCGAAGTCTTTTTTTGCTCGGTATTGCGGTTTGGTTCGGGAGTCTGGTTTTCTTTGCGGCGGGTGTTGCTCCAGTCAATTTTGAGATCGCCCAAGCATGGGAATTAACGGGAGAAAATCCTGTTCAACCTGAGCAACCTATCGGGTACAGAACCATTGGAGGAGCACTTACGCAGGAATCTCTTTCCCGTTTAAATACTATTGAGTTGATCGGGATGATTTTTGCTTCACTGGGGTTATTCATGGCCTGGGTTTCAAAACCTAACAGAAACGGCTGGCTGATTGCGCAAACACTCCTTTTAGCCACGATGATACTTCTTTATCTCATCTACGCTTTTAAGATTTCGGGACGTATGCACGAGATTCAAGCCTCAGTCCTTCTCGATTTCACCATTGAAGAAATGAGCAAAAAACCACCGCTCCATCTCGAATTCGACAGGCTTCACGAACAGTACAGCACGTTCGTATCCATCAACGCGTTCTTATTATTTACTCAAATCATCCTCTTCTGCATCAATCCGCTGATAAAGCCACGTGCTTAGACAAAACCAAGAAAACATGAGAATCTATTGAGAAAAACGTATATTTCGGCGTTTTAAAACGGGCTGAATAGCCAATCTGCCTTTCATCTGTGGATCCGATTTTAGGCAAAACTATCAACATTAACCATCAATCAGTTACGAACAGTAAATACGTATGTCTGAACAAGAAATGAGTCAAAGTGAGCAGGAAGCGCTCAGAAGAGAAAAATTAGAACAGATTCGCGAATTTGGGATCGATCCCTATCCCCACTCCTTCGACAAGACCCATACTTCCAAACAGATTCGTGAAAACGCAGATGATTTGATGGCTGATCCACCGGAAGAGGGAAAACCCGTTGCTGTGGCCGGACGTATTATGACTCGTCGGATTATGGGCAAAGCCTCCTTCTTTAATCTTCAGGATAATGAAGAAACCATACAGATCTATATCCGCCGTGATGATATCAGTGACGACACCGATCTCTATAACAAAGTTTTCAAAAAGTGGACAGATATTGGCGATATCGTTGGAATTAAAGGATTTGTTTTCAAAACCCGTACGGGAGAATTAACCGTTCACGCCACCGAATTTCAGCTTTTGAATAAGACACTGCGTCCCATTCCGGTTGCAAAAGAAGTTGAGGAAGATGGTAAAAAGGTTGTTTACGATGCGTTTTCAGATCGTGAACAACGTTATCGTCAACGTTACGTGGATTTGATTGTAAATCCTGAAGTCCGTGATGTTTTCCGCAAACGCTCGAGACTGGTTCAGGTTATGCG
>Ga0306910_1000576_pt1:5000-16287 | contig 16287 bp, 9 predicted proteins | sample AntRauMFilla2698_FD_190438 | JGI IMG/M metagenome (GOLD analysis project Ga0306910, IMG submission 190438) | Saline lake microbial communities from Rauer Islands, Antarctica - Metagenome Filla 2 #698 (v2) (version 2) | ecosystem: Environmental > Aquatic > Non-marine Saline and Alkaline... | reverse complement strand
CAGGCTTTGCGTGATCTCATAGGCCAGATCGCTGGCCATGGCTGTCTCAGCGAGGCCTTGCGCGGTTTCGGTCTGGTCACGATCAAGCTGATAAAGCTCTTCCTGCGCCAGGCCCGGCGCGGCGATGAGCCCCGACACCAGTACGGAGAGGGCGGCGCGGCGGGCGGCTTTGAGCATGGTGATCTCCAGCAAACGGGTTTGGCCAGACCCTAGCGCGGTGGTGCCCGCCAAGGAAGGCGCCCAAAGCCACAGGCGGACTTGTTCTGGGTGGTGTTCCGGCGCTCTACGAAAGGTTATAACCACCGCCATGACGACGATACCCGAAGATGAAGCCTCGACCCTGGCCGAACGCATGACGGCAGAACCGCGTGCAGCGCGCGCCGCGATCACCGGCCCGGATGCTCCGCCCGGCCACGGCGCCTTCGCGCCGGGCATGGTGGCGCGCGTCGGCCTTGCGATTGGACGCAGCCTTCCCAGCGGCCGCACTGGATTGCGGCTGGCTGGCGCGGTGCGCCCGCTGGCGGTTTCCGGGCTGAAGGACGGACGCTGCGACGTGGAGGCCCTGGGGCTGAAGCTACGTTTGCATCCCCGGGATAATCTGTCCGAAAAGCGCCTCTTCCTGACCCCGCAATGCTTTGACCCTGCCGAGCTGGACGCGGTGCGCGCGGTCATGGGGCCGGGCAAGACGTTCATGGATATCGGCGCGAATGCCGGGGCATATGCCCTGGTCGCAGCGAAAGCCGGCGGCCCGATGAGCCGGGTGATCGCGGTGGAGCCCCAGGCCGAAATGCGCCGGCGCATGCTGTTCAATGCCCGCCAGAACGGGATGGAGAATCTCGAAGTCACAGGCGTCGCGCTGGCTGATTACGAGGGCGAGGACGTCATGCGTATGGTGGCGGGCAATCTGGGCGGGACAGCGCTCACAGGCCCCGGCGAAGCCTCTGGGGAGGCGGTGCGGGTGACCACGCTGCCCACGCTGATGAGTGAGCTGCGAATCGACCGGATCGACGCCATGAAGATCGATGTGGAGGGCGGCGAGCTGAACATCCTGTCCGCCTTCTTCAAACAAATCGACGCCGACCGCTGGCCTGAGCTCATGGTGCTGGAACGCGCCGATCTGGCCGGGCGGGACGCACCGGACGCGGGCGCATTGGCGCAATCCAAAGGTTATAAGGTTCAACACTACACCAGAATGAATGTGATTCTGGTTCGATAGCGGCGCGCAGGGCTGCGACGGGGCGGGACGCCGGCGTATGCAAGCGCATGGGGGACGACAGACTATGACTGTGAGCAGAATCATTACCGGGCGCAAAAAGGATCTGGGCGGCTTCCAGGTCTCCCGCGTACTGCCGATTGCCAAAAAGCGGCGCGTCGGCCCATTTGTCTTCTTTGATGAAATGGGGCCCGCGACCTTCCAGCCGGGCGATGGGATTGATGTGCGTGCCCACCCCCATATCGGGCTGGCCACCGTCACTTATCTGTTTGACGGCGAGATGGACCACGCTGATTCGCTGGGCGTGATGAAGACGATCACGCCGGGCGCGGTCAACCTGATGACGGCCGGGCGCGGCATTGTGCATTCAGAGCGCACCGGGCCGAAACCACGCGCCGCCGGTCATCACCTTCACGGCATTCAGGTCTGGATCGCCCTGCCCCAGGGCACCGAGGACCAGGCGCCGGACTTCCAGCACGTAGCTGCGTACGACATCCCCGAAGTGATTCAGGGCGGCGCCACGCTGCGCGTCATCATGGGCGAGGCATTTGGGATCAGATCGCCTGTGAAAACCCACTCCCACACGCTTTATGTTCACGCCGAATGCCCCGCTGGCTCAGTTTTTCAGCTGCCGCCCGGCCAGGGCGAACTGGCCGCCTACATCGTCTCCGGACAAATCGACACCGGCGGAGAACCGGTCAGCGCGGGGCGCATGGCGGTCTTCGGCGCCGGCGAGGCACCGGTGATCCGCGCGCGGGCCGACAGCCGTGTGATGGTGCTGGGCGGCGCGGACCTGGGCGAACGCCATGTGGAGTGGAATTTCGTCGCCTCGAAAAAGAACCGCATCGAACAGGCCAAGGCCGACTGGCGCGCCAGCGCCAAGGCCGGCTTTCACGACGCGGTCTTCGCGCTGCCTGAAAGCGAGGCCGAATACATCCCCCTGCCAGGCGATCCAGATCCTCATTCCGATACTGGCCGGCCGCCGCAGCCGCCGCGCAACCGCGCCGAGCCCACGCGCTGAGGCGGCCCCGTGAGCCGGCGGCCCGCAAAGACCAGGTGCGCTATGACGCGCTGCAGCATGGGTTTTTGGATGATTTGAGCTGGCCTCAGGGCTAGAACAGTCTCTCTCAGGGCGGACCCCGGCGTTCAGACCGCGGCCATCCCTGGCGAGCAGCAAGCCCGAATGGGGGGACCATCCATGGCCGACGGCATGATCACGGCGCGCGATCTCAGCGATCTTGGGATCTCGGACGCATTGAAACTCAATGTGAACTGGAACGAGGAAGCGCTCTACGAGGAGGCGATCCGCCGCGGCGAAGGCCGCGTTGCCAAGGGCGGCGCGCTGGTGGTGGAAACCGGTCAGCACACGGGCCGCTCGGCGCGCGACAAGTTCACCGTGCGCGACGAGACCACCGAGGACACCATCTGGTGGGATTTCAACGCCTCCATGACGCCAGCCCATTTTGACGTGCTGTGGAACGACTTCAGGGCGCACATGTCCGGCCGCGAGCTTTTCGTTCAGGAACTGTTCGGCGGCGCCGACGCGGCCTATCGGCTGCCGGTTCGGGTAGTCAACGAGCTGTCCTGGCACTCGCTCTTCATCCGCCATCTTCTTCGCCGGCCCGACGCCAGCGAGCTCGAGGATTTCGCGGCCGAGTTCACCATCGTGAACCTGCCCAGCTTTCAGGCCGACCCCGAGCGTCACGGCACGCGCGGCGAAACCGTGATTGCGGTCAATTTCGCCAAACGCCTGGTGCTGATCGGGGGCACGTCCTACGCCGGAGAGACCAAGAAATCAGTCTTCACCATCCTCAACTATCTGCTGCCTGAGCGCCGCATCATGCCGATGCACTGCTCGGTCAATAAAGGCGAGCAAGGCGACAGCGCGATCTTCTTCGGGCTTTCAGGCACGGGCAAGACCACACTTTCGGCCGATCCCAAGCGGGTGCTGATCGGTGATGACGAGCATGGCTGGTCTCCCGACGGGCTCTTCAACTTTGAAGGCGGCTGCTACGCCAAGATGATCCGCCTGTCCGCCGAGGCCGAGCCGCAGATCTTCGCCACCACCAGGATGTGGGGCACGGTGCTGGAGAACGTGGTCATGGACCCCGCCACCCGCGAGCTGGATCTGGACGATGCGACGCTGGCGGAAAACTCGCGCGGTGCCTATCCGCTGCACTACATCCCCAATTCCTGCGACAAGAATATATGCGGCCATCCCAATAATCTGGTGATGCTGACCTGCGACGCATTCGGCGTGATGCCGCCCATCGCGCGGCTCACCCCTGCCCAGGCCATGTACCATTTCCTGTCCGGCTACACCGCGAAAGTGGCGGGCACCGAGAAGGGCGTCACCGAGCCCAGCGCCACCTTCTCCACCTGCTTTGGCGCGCCCTTCATGCCGCGCCACCCGTCGGAATACGGCGCGCTTTTACGCGATCTCATCGCCGAGCACGGCGCTGATTGCTGGCTGGTGAACACCGGCTGGACCGGCGGGCCCTATGGCGAGGGCAAGCGCATGCCCATCAAGGCGACGCGCGCGCTTCTCAACGCGGCCCTGGACGGCTCGCTGGCCGGCGCAGACTACCGCATGGATCCGGTGTTTGGCTTTGCCGTGCCGGTGAAGGTGGAGGGCGTCGACCCCGCCATCCTGAACCCGCGCGAAACCTGGTCAAACCCGGCCGCCTATGACGATCAGGCCGAGAAGCTTGCCGACATGTTCGTGGCGAACTTCGAAAAGTTCGAAGAGCATGTCGCCGCCTATGTCCGTGCCGCAGCCCCCAAGCCCGGCGAGGCAAAAGCGGCAGAGTAGGCGTTCCGCGTCACCGCGAAACCATGAAAACCCCGGCGTACCGCGCCGGGGTTTTTGCTATAAAGCGCCGATGGGGCCCGATTTTCTATCCGCACTCGACGCGCTCGCGCCCGGCTATCACTCCGGGATTTATGCCGGCGAGCGCTGGGGCGTGACCGTCACCGGCGGGCCCGGCGACGGTGTGCGCAAGCTCTACGCCGAGCGGCTCGCTGGCGGCGATCATGTGAGTTTCAATCTCTATACGACGGCGTCCGGCCCGCGCCTGAAGCCCTGCGAAATGCCTAAGGCGAAGGTCGTCGCTTTCGTTCTGGGGTTTGCACGCGCCAGGTGAGCCGAGGACGCTAGGCCGGCAGGAACAGATGCCCTGCGAGCCCGAGCCCGAAGCCGGCCACTGCACCGAGGGCCGGCGCGCTTTTGTTTTTCAGATGAGCGTCGGGAATGACGTCCTGAACCACCAGATACACGATCCCGCCGGCGGCAACCGATGTGATAATGGCCAGAAGGCCCGGCATCTGGGCCAGAAAGGCCACCCCCACAAAGGCGGTCAACGGCCCGAGCAGAACCATGCCGCCATACACCGCCAGAAGTCTCCAGCCCTTATGAACATCCTTGCCGCCCATGGCGTGAAACGCGTTGAAGCCTTCGGGCAGATTTTGAAGCGCGATCATCAGCGCAATGGCGCATCCGGTCTGACCCAGCGCCATCAACGCGCCAAGCGCCACCGCCTCGGGTAGAAAATCCAGCAACATGGCGAGGAGCTGGCCCATGGACCCGAATTTGGATAGCGCCATGTCGACCAGCCAGAAGACAGCGCCCCCGCCAGCAAAACCCAGCAGCACCACAAAAGGCGGCGCGTGCTTTTCACTTTCCGGCAGAAGCACCAGTGCCACGGCGGCGAGCAGCACCCCCGCCCCGAAAGACAGGAAGCCGTGGCGTACGGAGTCTTTTGTCCAGCTTGGATGCGTGAGATCAAAAAACGCCAGCGCCGCGCCAAGCGGAATGGTCAGCCCGGCAACGGTGGCCAGCAACAAGGCTTCAATCATGGCGTACCATCCTCGTCCTGCCCATCATCCGTAACGCGTTGCGCCGCGCCTTGTGACAAGGCGCGGCGCAACAATTCGATTCACGGCGAAGACGCCAGAAGCCGGTGTTAGCTCTGGGCAGCTGCGCTGGGCTTGCCGCCCGAGCGGCTGCGCGAACGCCCGCCGCCCTGGCCGCCACGGCCCTGACCGCCACCGCGATTCTGACCGCCCTGACCTTGGGGACGACCGCCGCCGGACCGGCCCCGGCCGCCACCACCGCCGCCGCCACCGCGATTTTGCTTCAGCTTGGCGGCGTCGCCCTTGGGCATGGGCGGAGCGTCGTTCAGGCCGGCAATCTCCTTACCCACGAGCCGTTCGATATCCTTCAGGAGCGTGCGCTCATCGGGGGCCACCAGAGACACCGCGCGGCCATCCGCTCCGGCGCGGGCGGTGCGCCCGATCCGGTGGACATAGCTTTCGGACACGTTGGGCAGCTCATAGTTCACCACCACGGCCACATCATCGATGTCGAGCCCGCGCGCGGCGATATCGGTGGCCACCAGAACCGGCGCCTTGCCGGACCGGAAGGCTTCAAGGGCGCGCTCGCGCTGGCCCTGGGATTTATTGCCGTGAATGGCGCTGGCCTTGTGGCCGTAGCTCACCAGCCGCTTGGCAACCCGGTCGGCACCGCGCTTGGTGCGGGTAAAGACAATCGCCTTCTTGCCGGCTTCCGGCGCCATCAGATCCACGAGTGCTTCGGGCTTGTCGGCCGAGTTCACGTAGAAAACCTTCTGATCGATGCGCTCCACCGGCATGGACGGCGGGCTCACCGAAATCGTCACCGGATCTTTCAGGAAATCGTCGGCCAGCTGGCGGATCTGAGCCGGCATGGTAGCCGAGAACATCACCGTCTGGCGCGGCTTGCCGGCCTGGGAGAGGATTTTGCGGATCGCCGGCATGAAGCCGAGATCCAGCATCTGGTCGGCCTCGTCCAGGATCACGATATTGGTGTGATCCAAGCGCGCCTTGCCGGTGGACATGTGGTCCAGAAGCCGGCCCGGCGTGGCGATCAGGATATCAATGCCGAGCGCCAGCTTCTTGATTTGCGGGCCCGGCTTCACGCCGCCGAACACGATCGCGTGGGTCAGCCCGGCAAACTTGCCATAGGTCTCCACGCTGGCGCCGATCTGGGAGGCGAGCTCACGCGTGGGTGCCAGGATCAGGGCGCGGCACGTGCGGCCGGGCGCCTGCTTGTTCTGCGCCAGAAGCCGGGTGATCAGCGGCAGCACGAAGGCCGCCGTCTTGCCGGTGCCGGTCTGGGCCAGGCCCACAACGTCACGCCCGGCCAGGACCGGGGCGATGGCGCGCGCCTGAATCGGCGTCGGCGTCTCATAGCCCTCGTCCAGAACAGCGCGCAGAACCGGCTCAGCCAGGTTCAAATCGGTAAATTTCGTCATATCAAACTTTCTCGCGCCCCCAATATCGGGGGCGGCGTTGGTATCATTCATAGGAGACAACTGCGTAGATCAGCCGCCGTCGGCAGGCGCATTATGCGCCCAACGCCCGGACAGGAGGTCCTGGAGCTGTAAGCTCGAGGCCGATCCGATAGCGATCAGGTGTAAGAGCGAAACACGCCCTCTCCACGCACCCGACCGCATGCGTGAGCGTCACGTGGACGCGTTCTGCGGCGAAAGCAAGGCGGAACCCTCGCGCGCCCCTGAAGCATGAGGCTATAACGGGGCTGTACTGACCCGGGAGTTCCGCCATGGACGCCACGCCCACCCCGACGCCCGCACAGCCGCACGCGCGCCCCCCCGCAGATGTGAACTACACCTTCAACGAGGCCGAACTTGAGGCCCTCACGGCCTATGGCGAGGTGCGCCGCCATGAAGCCGGCGCGATTCTGGTGCATGAAGGCGACCGGCGGGTGGACAATCTGATCACCCTGTCGGGCCAGACCGATATCTTTGTCGAGGGCAAGGACGGCCCCACCCGGCTTGGCTGGATGGAGCGCGGCCAGTTTTCCGGCGATATCGGCGTGCTCACCGGCCAGACCAGTCTTGCAAGCGTCACCATGGGCGAGGCTGGCGAGGTGCTGCACATCCCATTCGAACAGTTCCAGCGGCTGCTGGTAGAGAACTCGGCGCTGTCAGACATCTTTGTGCGCACCTTCACCGCCCGCCGGGTGTTTGCCAGGACGCGCACCGATGCGCCCGTGATCGTGCTGGGCTCGGCGCTGGACCGGTCCGTGTTCGCGCTGCGCGACTTCCTGACCCGCCATGGCGCGCCGCACAGCTGGTATGATCCAGTTACCGATCGACTGGGCGCGCAGCTTCTTGAGGCCAAGGGGCTTCAGCCTGCCGATCTGCCCGTCGTGGTGATGGGCGCGCAGCGCGTGCTGATCAAACCAACCGTGAACGACATCGCCGCCGAGCTGGGCTCCGACCTTCTGCCCGATGGCGCGGCCGCTGACGTCATTGTGGTGGGCGCCGGCCCGGCGGGCCTGGCCGCCTCGGTCTATGCCGGGTCGGAAGGCCTCACCGTCCTGACGCTGGACGCCGACGCCCCCGGTGGGCAGGCCGGGACCAGCTCGAAGATCGAAAACTATCTCGGCTTTCCCATGGGCGTCTCCGGCCGTGAGCTGGCCGACCGAGCGGCCATCCAGGCGCAGAAATTCGGCGTCCGCCTCGCCGCGCCGGTGAAAGCGTCAAAGCTTCAACCCCTTGAAGACGGCGCCTACTGCGTTCACACCGAAGACGGCCGCATGCTCAACGCGCGCGCGGTGGTGATCGCCACCGGTGCTCAGTATCGCCGCCTGCCGATCGAGAACCTGGAGCAGTTTGAGGGCCGCGGTGTCTATTACGGTGCCTCTCCGCTGGAGGCTCAGCTGTGTTCCAACTCTGACACGGTCGTGGTGGGCGCCGGCAATTCGGCTGGCCAGGGCGCAGTCTTCCTGTCGCGCACCGCCCGCAGCGTCCACGTGATGTACCGGCGCGCCGATATTCGCGACACCATGAGCGAGTATCTGGTGCGCCGCCTGGAAGAGGCGCCCAATATTCACCTCCACCCGCAGACAGAAATCGACCGCATGATCGCCACTGAAGGCAATGAAACGCGCCTGGCCGCGATGGATCTGACAACGCCCGGCGGGCCGGTGCGCCTGGAGGCGGGCTTTGCCTTTCTGTTCATCGGCGCGGCACCGTTCACCCAATGGCTGCCGGACGCCGTGGCACGCGACACGCGGGGATTTTTGAAGACCGGGCCGGAGCTTGAGACGCTGGATCTGGTGCGCGCGGGCTGGACGCTCGACCGGATGCCCAGCGTGTTCGAGACCAGCCTGCCGCGTGTCTATGCGGTGGGCGATGTGCGCGCCGGCTCGGTCAAACGCGTTGCCAGCGGCGTTGGCGAAGGCAGCGTTGTGGTGAGCCATATTCACGGCGCCCTCGGCGAGGTCGCGCGCGCTTGACCCGATCACGGCCTTGCGATCAGCGCCGGGGTTTTCAGCATGGCTGGGAAAGCCCACCTTAATCGCGATGGATCACCGCAAGGAGACGCCGCGATGACGAGTTACACCCCGCCTAAGGTCTGGACCTGGGATTCTGAAAGCGGCGGGAGGTTCGCCAATATCAACCGGCCGATCTCTGGCGCCACGAAGGACAAGGCCCTGCCCGTGGGCAAGCACCCCTTCCAGCTCTACTCGCTGGCCACGCCCAATGGGGTGAAGGCGACGGTCATGTTTGAAGAACTGCTGGAGCTTGGCCACAAAGACGCTGAGTACGACGCCTGGCTGATCAATATTGGTGAGGGCGATCAGTTCACCAGCGGGTTTGTGGACATCAATCCGAATTCCAAGATCCCCGCCCTTCTCGACCGCAGTGGGCCCGAGCCAATTCGGGTGTTTGAATCCGGATCGATTCTGGTTCACCTGGCCGAAAAGTTCGGCGAATTTCTGCCTGCGGGCGGGCCGGAACGCACAGAGGTTATGAACTGGTTGTTCTGGCAGATGGGCTCCGCGCCCTATCTCGGCGGCGGGTTTGGCCATTTCTACGCCTATGCGCCGGAAAAATACGAGTATCCGATCAACCGCTTCGCCATGGAGGTGAAGCGCCAGCTCCACGTTCTCGAGCTCGCCCTGGCGGACCGGCCCTATATCGCCGGCGACGACTACACCATCGCCGATATGGCGATCTGGCCCTGGTATGGCGGCCTGGTACTGGGCAAGCTTTATGAGTCCGCTGAGTTCCTGTCGGTGCACGAGTACAAGAATGTGCTCGCATGGGCCGAGAAGATCAGCGATCGACCGGCGGCGAAGCGTGGCCGCCGCGTCAACCGCGTCTGGGGCGACGAAGCCAGCCAGCTGGCGGAGCGCCACGGCCCGGAAGATGTGAAGCTCTAGGTGAGGTAGGCGCGAAGCGCGCTCGGCGGCCATTGTCGCCGAGTGGCTTTCGCGTTCCGTCACGTTTCGTGATGAAGCCTGGCTCGCGGTACGCCAGGCACGGCGTCGCGCAAAGCAGATCGAAGCAAGCCAGAACGCAAAAAACCCCCGGCCAGAAGGCGCGGGGGTTTAATTTGGGTGCGGGGGTAGGATTTGAACCTACGACCTTCAGGTTATGAGCCTGACGAGCTACCGGGCTGCTCCACCCCGCATCAGCTCAATATGACGGCCCGAATACGGACCTGCTGGCTGAAATGACAAACCCCCGACCGAAGCCGGGGGCTGGCCAAGCCAACACTTGCAAACGGAGGATTGTGTCGTACGTGCGGAGCGGGCGGCGACCTACTCTCCCATGCCTTAAGACATAGTACCATCGGCGCAGAGGGGCTTAACGGCCGTGTTCGGGAAGGGAACGGGTGCGGAACCCTCGCTATAACCACCCGCTCGGCGCGTGCGACACAAAAACGTAGAGACATTCTGACTTATTGGGCTTCAACACATGGGGGCGAAGCGATCGCCGTCCATGAGCATCGTAAGATCAAGCCGATCGAGCAATTAGTACTGGTCCGCTCCACACATTGCTGCGCTTCCACTTCCAGCCTATCAACGTGGTGGTCTTCCACGGCTCTCAAGGGATACCTGGTTTTGAGGGGGGCTTCCCGCTTAGATGCTTTCAGCGGTTATCCCTTCCGAACTTAGCTACCCTGCAATGCTGCTGGCGCAACAACAGGTCCACCAGAGGTTCGTCCATCCCGGTCCTCTCGTACTAGGGACAGCTCCTCTCAAGTATCCGACACCCACGGCAGATAGGGACCGAACTGTCTCACGACGTTCTAAACCCAGCTCACGTACCGCTTTAATTGGCGAACAGCCAAACCCTTGGGACCTGCTCCAGCCCCAGGATGCGATGAGCCGACATCGAGGTGCCAAACAATGCCGTCGATATGGACTCTTGGGCATCATCAGCCTGTTATCCCCGGCGTACCTTTTATCCGTTGAGCGATGGCCCTTCCACGCGGGACCACCGGATCACTATGGCCGTCTTTCGACTCTGTTCGACCTGTCAGTCTCACAGTCAGGCTGGCTTATGCCATTGCACTCAACGAGCGATTTCCGACCGCTCTGAGCCAACCTTCGCGCGCCTCCGTTACTCTTTGGGAGGCGACCGCCCCAGTCAAACTACCCACCACGCAGGGTCCCGGACCCGGTTTCACGGGTCGCGGTTAGACGTCAATGAGGATAAGGGCGGTATTTCAAGGGTGGCTCCACCAAGACTAGCGCCCTGGTTTCATAGCCTCCCGCCTATCCTACACATATCGCCACTAACGCCACTGCGAAGTTGTAGTAAAGGTGCACGGGGTCTTTCCGTCTGACCGCGGGAACTCCGCATCTTCACGGAGAATTCAATTTCGCTGAGTCTCTGCTGGAGACAGTGGGGAAGTCGTTACGCCATTCGTGCAGGTCGGAACTTACCCGACAAGGAATTTCGCTACCTTAGGACCGTTATAGTTACGGCCGCCGTTTACCGGGGCTTCAATTCGGTGCTTGCACACCTCCTTTTAACCTTCCGGCACCGGGCAGGCGTCAGACCCTATACGTCGTCTTGCGACTTCGCAGAGCCCTGTGTTTTTAGTAAACAGTCGCCACCCCCTGGTCTGTGCCCCTGGACACCGCTTGCGCGATGCCAGGCTCCCTTCTCGCGAACTTACGGGAGCAATTTGCCGAGTTCCTTCAGCAGAGTTCTCTCAAGCGCCTTGGTATGCTCTACCAGTCCACCTGTGTCGGTTTAGGGTACGGTCTAATGC
>Ga0306910_1000574_pt1 | contig 16333 bp, 16 predicted proteins | sample AntRauMFilla2698_FD_190438 | JGI IMG/M metagenome (GOLD analysis project Ga0306910, IMG submission 190438) | Saline lake microbial communities from Rauer Islands, Antarctica - Metagenome Filla 2 #698 (v2) (version 2) | ecosystem: Environmental > Aquatic > Non-marine Saline and Alkaline > Saline ... | reverse complement strand
AAAAAGAGGTAAGCGTGCGCTGTGTGTATATTGGTTCAACGAAGGATTATCCTATGGTTCTATCACGCTGACGGTCTATCTGTTGGTTGACCACTATGCACTACATCTGGTGCTGGCAGAACAGCTAGTCTGGCCAGAAGAATGGGCAATCGCCGCTGTCAGAGCGGTCCCAGCAATGATTATAGGAACCATCATAACCTATGGTCTAAATAAAATCTGGACATTCAAAGAAACCAACAGCCACCCCAAATTCAATCGAGTCGGGTGGCTTTTTTTATTACCCACCAATACCCCACGGCGTAAGCCTGGGGATGTAGGGAGTTCAACTGCCACTTGTGGCAGTTGTTGAAAGCAAAGCTTTTAACTTAAATTGATACCCCGAGCGTAAGCTCGTGGGAGTTTCATTTGTCTCTTTGACTGACCAGACATCAAACCCATCAGATAAGTCTTGCAATTTGGTGCAGAATTACTCACCCTAGCTCGAACCCACTTTGAACGAAGTGACTAGCAACGCGCGGAGCGCGTGGTGACTCTCTACCTCCACGTACGCATTGGGGTTCGTGGTGGGGCGACCTCTTCTTATTAGGAGCGGTACACCAAGACTAGTATTTTCCGCCGTCAAAATACTAGTCAAGGTATTGCGCAGCGCTCACCGTTTTAACCCCTACGGGTTGAGTATTCTTTAGTTTTAAGCAGAAAATTTTCTGAAACGTTTTTTGTTTGCTTTTGCTCCGGTTCTTATCTACTCCAGACACTTGATAGTATGCCACAGCGTATTTTTGTCCCCATTACCCCCCCCCGCCACAGTCGGAACCTGCAGAAATTATACTGTATACTAATAGGATGAAGGTGTGTATACGGAAGAGTCTTATAGTACCTGTACTAGCAGTTTTTTTGACCGGCACTCCCGCTGTTACACAAGCCGCCACCTACCAATACGACACCTTTGCCTGTCGGTTTTTTAATATCGTGTTAAAACCCTTTGGTGGCTGCCAGCAAGAGCAAGAGCAGTCCCCAGCACCAAGCTCCACCCCGGTGGTCTCGCTTCCAGCACCCACAGCCAAGATCGTGCCCACCCCAAACCCCGCACCAAGTGACAATCTTCCCGCTACCACCAGCAGCCAAGACACTGCGACCCCCGCCACTAACAACATCACCAACGAATATATCACCGTTCAAAGTAGCGGTGTCTCAGAATCTCAGCTCAACGCCCGTTTAGCCCTTTACGCCTTGCGCTCACATTCTCACACCAGCAACACCGATACAAATTCTCCCTCCACTATCCAAGTCGAGCTTGATCGTCTGGAAGCACTGCTCGACGATCGACGTCTGCGCCAGACCGACCGCGTATATGACAGTATCAGCGACTCTCGCTCGTCTATTACGAGTGGAGGCACTCTGACCGACACCACACTCTCCGGTGCCCTTACCCTGCCGGACATTACTACTAATCTACTCCTCTACGCCAATAGCTCAGGGGTACTTTCAGCTGCCACTGGCCTAAACATCACCAACAACTCCCTGACCATCGGTACCACTACCGCCCACGAGAAACTCACCGTCGACGGCCCGGTGTATCTTGGGAGCAATACTCCAGCTAGTACCCAGAACCGTCTCTATAACACCAGCGGCTCGCTCTACTGGAATGGGAGTGTCGTAGCTGGGGCTAGTGTGGGGAGTTGGAATACCAATGGGACGGATGTGTATCGGTTGACGGGGAATGTGGGGATTGGGACGAGTACGCCGCAGTCCAAGTTGTCAGTTATAGGTGATGGATATTTTTCCGGCAACGTCGGTATCGGGACGACGGCACCAGGAGCGAAACTCCATGTGAGTGAAACTAGTGGGCAAGTAGCAATCTTCGGAAATATTGCAGCCAGCTCCTTAACAGCAAATCCCGTTAATGTATCATTCGGTTCAACTTTTGGAAGTAATACACCTGGAAGTACAGGAAACCTTAAATGGGATTTGTTTACAAGTGCCTCATCTGGTTCGAGATATGGTATTGGTATGTCTACACTATTAATGGAGTTCCAAGCAGGACAATTTGGGGAACACGCATTCTTTGTAAATGATGGAACAGAAGCCCTGCGAATTCGAGCTAACGGCAATGTCGGCATCGGGACGACGGCTCCGGAGACATTATTAGAAATTTCTAGTGCAAGTCCAATATTGCGAGTTACAAACTCTGAGGAGAAAGTTACATGGACACCAGGAGACAAAGTCGGTGCATTAGAATTTTATGTAGCAGATACGTCTAATAATTTTCCGGCTGTTGGCGGTGCAATAGAAGCAATTAACACCATCGGCACGGGTTTCTCGCCACGGGTTGGCCTTAGATTTCTCGTAAATAATAATGTTGTTACTGCTAACGAGGCTATGAGAATCACAAGCTCAGGCGACGTCGGTATCGGGACGACGGCACCAACCAGCAAGCTAGACGTACTTGTAGCAGACGGAGATAACGTGCCAGGTCTTACAGTTACGCAGAATGATACGACTAACAATCCAGTGGGGCAGTCAATCGTAAACGCAGGCACAGGAAACGGACTATTTATCGACCAAAACGGTAACGGTACTGCCCTTAGTATAGACAGCGAGGCTACGAGTGCAGATGTAATAACTGTTTCTAATGAAGGCACAGGCAGAACTTTAGAAATAGACAGTAACGCTACAAATTTATTGACACAAGCTGTGTACATAAATGATGCTAGTACCCAAGGTGGTAACAACACCATGAGAATTGACTCCTCTCGTAATGGTGGTAGCACAGTTTCTGCTTTAGAACTAAGACAAGCAGGGTCAGCGTCAGGTTTAAGAATTGACCAAAATGGAAATGGTGCAGCTTTAGTTATAGATTCAGATGCTTCATCTGCAGATGTAGTTGTTATAGACAACGCAGGCACAGGCGACTCTATCCAAGTAAACACAAGTGACTTTGTGGTGGATGATGAGGGCAACGTCGGCATCGGGACGATCAATCCTAGCCTATTTAAACTACAAGTAGCGGGTAACGTCGGTCCCAACGCCGACAACACCTATACGCTCGGTGCTATTGGCTCCGACTGGGAGTGTGTGTACTACGAAGGCGGTTCACTTGGTACTTGTGCCTCAGATCGCAATCTCAAGACCAACATCACCGACTTAACCTATAATGAGGCAGATAGAACTACGCTCGAAAAACTTTCTCGCCTCCAGGTCCGGTCATTTGAATACAAGGAAGCCAGGGGAGATGCTTATAACGGTCTGATCGCGCAAGAGGTACGAGAAGCGGGACTTGATGCGCTGGTGACCGAGCGACCAAACGGCTACCTCGCCGTGAAGTACGGTGACCTGCAGTGGGTGATAGTCGAGGCGATACAAGAGATGTGGAGTAAGGTACAAGAATACTTCACCCGGACGGAGCAGCTGGAAGAAGAGGTTGAGACGCTGAAAACACGCCTAGAAGCCTTAGAATCAAAGGATTCTAATACAAGTGCTGGGTCTGCCGACAGTGACGAGTCTGCAGCGTCTGAAGATGAGCCAGAGGAAAACCTCGACGATGAACCAGCGAGCGATGCTAGTACAGACGATGAGGATACCGAAGACACTGCAACTACTACTCCGAGCACAAACGCCACGAGTACAGCCACCACTACACCACCAGGTATCGACTCGGACCCGGTAGGTTCTGATGACCCCACAGCCACCACGACTCCGGAGCTACCAGAGGGAACTGACCCCGAACCAGACCCGGTCGTCACAGAGCCACCAGTGGCAGAGCCAGAAGTTCCTGAACCAACAGCAGAAGAACCAACCATTGCGGAACCATCAGCCACCAGTAGCAGTGAATAAACTGTCAGTAAATTATAGTCATTGCCCGGTAGAAAGGTTCAAAAAATGCTCCCTTGGGAGCATTTTTTGAACCGTCGTCGTATCACGAATTACCCCTAAAAGTGCTAAGACCTCCCAAACTCGTGCTATTTTTCGCCAGGAAAGTCGTGCTACGGAGAAAATCCTAACATACGTGCTAGTATTAAAATAGTAATGAAAAACTTTGACAAGTGGAATAGAGAGAGAAAGAGTATAGAGACTTCTAAGGGTATTATCTTCTATCATACACGAGAAATCTGGTGGTGTTCACTAGGAATTAATGTGGGATTTGAAGAAGACGGCACAGGAAAGAATTTTGATAGACCAGTTTTAATACTTAGAGGGATTAGTAGAAATACCTGCATTGTAGTCCCTTTAACCACGTCAAAAGAGCAGCATAAAATGAGAATAGATGTGGGTCTGGTTAACGGTAAGGTAGCCAAGGCACTCATTTCTCAAATCAAGGTTATTGATACTAAAAGACTCATAAGGAAGGTTGGTAGTCTCAATGAAAGATTTTGAGCTACGGAGAAATACTTGGGTCGAACCATTGCGGGAGTGGGTTTTAGACTTGCAACAAGCCAATTTTTTGCACGAATCCGACAATCTCTCTGAGATTGCCGCCTTCGTCCAAAAAATCGGAACGAACCATACGGTCCGCGCAAAAACAGCCCACTTCGCCACGGCTTCGCCGTTCCATTTAGTCGCGCAGCGACTAGCTTTTCTCCCACACGCGGTGGCTACGCCACCGCGCCGTCAGGCGCTCTCCGAGCGCGAAGTATCATTTTGTGCCCGGACTAGGAATCGAACCTAGAGCTACTCCTTAGGAGGGAGTCGTTTTATCCATTAAACTACACGGGCAAGTGGCATTAGCCTAGCATATTTGCATTATTTTGCTTAGTGAGGCTGCTATACTATACGTATGAATCCCGAACAAAATGAAAAAGATCAGATGAGGGAGCTCATGCTCGAGAACAAACGACTGCTGACTGAAAATAATATGTTGTTGCATAAAATGTATCGTGCAGCGTGGTGGTCATTTGTATTTCGTATCGTCTGGTTCCTGTTGTTGATAGGGGCACCCTTTATTGTGTATTACTATCTGGTGGAACCCTATTTTAACTCACTGGGTTCATCGTTTGATACGTTTGAAGCTGGTTTGCAAGAAGTGCCTGGCTGGAAGCAATTCTATGAAGCGATGGGAGGAGGTGAGAATGGTGGAGAATAGGTTGCAATCAGGGTATAAATCGGTAGAATAGTGCGTACCAAGAGTAGGGTAAGTGTAGTGGTAATACTATACTTGCTTGGGAAAGCAAAGCTTGCCCAAGCTGCACTTGGAACAAGATCTCACGGTACGACGTAACCAAATCGCTTGCTTGGGAAAGGAAACTTTGCCCAACCTGCGTTCAAAAATATAATAAAGAATTAGTTTTACACCTCACTTGCTTTCGAAAGCAAAGCTTCCCCAAGCTGCATTCGGAAGTTAATAACAAGTAAACTAGTTTTTAATTCCTCATTTGCTTGGGTAGCTCAGTTGGTAGAGCATTCGATTGAAGCTCGAAGGGTCAGCAGTTCGAGCCTGCTCCCAAGCACAAAGAAAACCGCCTCAGGGCGGTTTTCGTTTGCTTGGGAAGTAACTGACAAATGTCAGTTTCGGCAGGCTCGAACGCCAGAAGCGTGTCGCACGCAGCGTCAGCGAGTACGACAGCTGAGGCGTGTCCCGCGGCACTTGATAGTTTGTGAGCAAAGCGAAACAAACTAGCTTAGTGACCGTCAGGACGAGCCTGCTCCCAAGCAAAGAGTCAATAGCGCTACTAATTTATACTTTTTGTGGTATAACATGGTCAGTCAGTTAGGGAGAAGTAACTTGGCAGAAATAGATACGTATAACTACTTTGGTGTATCTACCGGAACTTTCAAGGCCGAAATTGTACCGTTCTCACTTGACCGTAGTCGCGTGAATACGCTCGGTCATGTCTTGTGCCAAATCCGGAAAGATGGCGACAAAACCTGCACTCACGGTGCATATATCCACGTCGCTTAAGTAGTGACAAAGCAAAAGCCCCGAATGAACGGGGCTTTTTTTATTTATGTCCAGCTCCAGTCTTGACCCGTAATTGCGTACTGCGGTGTTTGTCGAGCTTTGGCATGCGGATTTCGAGCATACCGTGTTTCTCTTGGGCTTCAGATTCGTCGATGGCCACTTCTTCGGGTAGTAGCAATGTTCGTGAAAAGCTGCCCCAGAATAGCTCTCGGTGGAAGTATCCGTCGTCTTGGGCTTCTTGGTATTCTTCTCGTACGCCGCGCACTGTGACCATGTCTCGGGTGATCGAGATTTCAAGATCACTTGGGTCAACCCCGGCCACAATCGCTCGAATGATGATTTCGTCGTCAGTTTGGTACATATCAACTGGTAACTCGCCATCTTGTGGCTCTGCGGTTTGAACTGAGCGATCTTCGTCAGCCCACTCCTCGTCCTCGCTGTAGTCATCGTCTGCTACGGCCAGGTCGTCGTCCGCACCAAATTCATGATCGTCATCTAGGATGCGATCCATATCGTCAGTTTGGCCACCGGTGAGGCGATCGAGGAATGAGAGTTTTTTCATAAAAATATTTACGCGAGTAAGTTGTGATTTCTTTCTAGCATTTTAACACGCTCAAAGAGTAAGAATAGAATAATAATACCAATCCAAACAAAGAGGAATACTCCCAGTATGGTCGTTCCGCTTGCTCCCATTATAAAAAAGTTAAACAAAGCGTGCAATACGATAGCAATGAACAACCCAACTGTACCGGCTATAAGCTGGATAGATTTAGAGCGGTAATAGGTGAAAGCCAAGAACATCCCAATCGTCCCAGAAGCTAATACGTGCAACAAGGTAGCGCCTAAGAAACGGAATCCGCCAGTCAGAGCAGAATTGAGATAGTCACCCATAATCAGAGGATTGAATAAGAATAAAGCGTTCTCAAGGGCAGCAAATCCAAGGGCTATCACAATGAGGTAAATAACCATGTCGATAGGTTCATCAACGTCGCGATTCCAAAATACTACCGCTAGAGCCACCGCGTATTTGAGGAGTTCTTCGATGATTACCCACATGATCATGACGTTGGTGTCGGGGTACAGATCAATTGCCAGTCGCTGTAAAGGCAAAGCCATTGGCACCACCGCCATACCAGCGATAAAAGTGATTGCAATCAAGAAATACGGCTCTGGCTTGAGACTGTCTTCACGCAGCCAGAACCACACCCAAAAGATAGCCGGGATAAGCCCGGCGACAAACGCAATGACAAAGATCGTGGATTCCATTTAGAGTTATTGTAGCAAAAGAGCAGCGACCCATCGGGTCGCTGCTCTTTTGCTGGGGAGAGTATTATGCACCCGGCCACTTGGCTACCATCAGCATGTCTGCATCTTTGATAGCCTCTGGCATTTCTTTCCAGATGGCTTCAGTGATGTACGGCATGAATGGATGGAGCATTCTTAGTGAGTTTGACAGGTAGTGAAGTAGTAACTTTTGCCGTGAACTACGCACAAGTGGATCATCGCTCGCGAGTAGCACTTTTGATTCTTCGATTACTTCACTCGCGAAATGATCCCAGACAAAGTGATACAGTCGGTCGGTTGCGAGGTCTAGCCTGAAGTCTTCGATGTCTTTGGTTACTGCTGCGACTACTGGGTGTAGGTGGGCGTCCTCGTAGGCTTGGTCAGCTGCAGTGTGCTCTGGATTCCCGTCGTAGTCTTGGGTGTTCTCAAGTACAAAGCGCGTAATATTCCAAAGTTTATTGGCGAATTTTTTGTAGGCTTTTACTTTATCTTCACCTAATGCTAGGTCGTTGCCAGGGGCTGCACCAGCAATCAACGATAGGCGGGTTGCATCCGCACCGTACTTCTCGATCATATCGAGCGGATCGATGGTGTTACCAATACTCTTACTCATCTTTTTACCCTTTGGATCACGAACCAGACCGTGGAAGTAGACATTATGAAATGGAATGTCTCCCGTTAGGTACGTTGTCATCAAGATCATTCGAGACACCCAAAAAGGTAATATGTCGTAGCCAGTTTCAAGCACTGTGGTTGGGTGATAGGTTTTGAAATCTTCAGTTGCATTTGGCCAGCCGAGCGTAGACATTGTCCAAAGTCCAGAAGAGAACCACGTGTCGAGCGTATCTTCGTCTTGGGTCCAACCTTCGCCTGGAGAATTAACTTGTACTAATACTTCGTCATCTTTAAACCAAGCTGGAATCCGGTGTCCATACCAAATCTGTCGACTGATACACCAGTCATGTAGGTTGTCGACCCAGTGTTTATAGATTCTCATAAATCGTTCCGGAATCATGTCTACCTGACCATTGTCGACAACAGCTCGCATCAATGTTTTGAGAGTTACTTGATCACCTTCGGTTATGCCGTCGATTTTAGATGGTCCCATCGCGAACTCTTTGTTCACATCGATCCACCACTGGGACTTGATCTGGGGCTCGATCATCCCGCCACCGCGGCTGTTGACTGCGACTTTATTTACATTGTCTTCATCAATCTTTGCGACCAAGCCTTTCTCTCTCATCTTTTCTATGATCAGTGCACGAGCCTTTTTAATGTGTTGGCCGGCAAATTCACCTGCAATATCCATGAGCAAGCCGCGCTCGTCGATCACTTGTTCTTTATCAAGTCCGTGTCGCTCGGCAATCTCGAAGTCAACTGTTGAGTGCCAAGGAGTAATAGTCATCACTCCGGTACCCATATCTGGGTCAGCCGCTTCATCTTTGATGATGGTGGCGGTAATTGGGCCGTTGATCCACTCGACTTCAATTTGTTGTTTGTGTTCGTACTGCGTGTATCTCGCGTCGTCAGGGTGCATCACAACATATTTGTCACCAAACTTAGTTTCTGGACGGACAGTACCGATCGTAAAGGGTCCATACTTAAAGTAGTAAAAAGGACTATTTCGTTCTTCGTAGTCGACTTCGTCATCAGAGACGGTAGTTTGCATGGCTGGGTCCCAGTTCACGCTGCGGGCACCACGATAGATCAGCCCATCGTTATACATTCGGATAAATGCTTCCATGCAAGCACCATAGCGCTGCTCGTCCATAGTAAAGGCATAGCGCGACCAATCGAGGCTTGACCCCATTTTCTTAGTTTGATTGATGATGGTGCTTTTACTTTCCTCTACAAACTCATCAATCTTTTCCAGTAGGGCTTCACGACCAATATCGGCTCGGCGGAGCTTTTCTTTTTTATATAAAATACCTTCAACTTTTGACTGGGTTGCTAGCGCTGCGCTGTCGGTCCCCGGGATCCATAGTGCCTTTTTGCCTGACATCCGGGCGTGTCGGATCATGATATCTTGGATCGCAAGCATACTGGCGTGTCCCATGTGCAAGGTGCCGGTGACGTTTGGTGGGGGAAGCACGATAGAAAACGCCTCAGCGTCGGCCGCAGTCACACCTTTCTCGATACACACATCAGGATTAAAATACCCTGATTTTTCCCAGTCAGCGTACAGCTCGTCCTCATGCGCCGCCGGATCGTATGGTTTCAAGAAAATTTCTGGGATAGTGGATTCGTTGTTGTTTTGATTGATATTTTGCTCGCTCATATAGACAGTTAGCGTATCATGGAAATGTTTTTGGACAAAGAAAAATCCGCTTAGCGGATTCTGAACTTACTCGTCACATGTCTCTGAAACGCAGAGCTCTATAAATCTCGCTAATTGAGATAGATTAGGATGTCGATCAAATTGAACTCGAATATTCCCACGATTCACCTTGGAAAAGCTCTTTAAGCTACCGATGGCGTGTGCATGTTTTTTCACCAAGGATTTGGTCCAAATAGGTGTGGTGGATAATTCTGACCAAAACTCCCACACGTCATTCTTTGGATCGTACTCTGCACAAAGTATGATGATTCTTGACTTGTGGTTAAACTCACATCTGGTTGAGTTAATACGCATAGTGAACTCCTTACTTGCCCGTGTATATAAAATCACTTGCTTGTTAAAAGTCAAGTTACAAAAGTAATTTGTACACATACATATGGCTATGGCGGATTTAGTATCATCTACCCATACTGCCTGCGTTACATTTAGCCGTAATGTTGATGTATATATGGTAAAGCAATCACACGCTTCATTGAAAGTGTTGATTTCTGCTATGATTACAGTTAATGAAAGAAGTCTGGCTGTATCCAACTGAAACCATTTATGGATTGGGCGTTAATGCGTTTGATGCTGAGGCGCTAGCATTACTCGCCAAGATCAAGGGGCGATCAGCTAACCAGGCGGTGAGCTGTCTGGTGCGAAATGCAGCTGATATTGAACGTTATGCGGTAGTGACTCCAATTGCCAAAAAACTGATTGATCGTTTTATGCCGGGTCCACTGACTATAATTTTAGAAACCAGCGACGAGCGATTGCAGCACGTCAGTGTGGACGGGACAGCGAGTTTTAGGATTTTACCAGATAAATTCGCACAGCAAACCGTCAAGGATTTTATGGACACATATGGTGCACCCCTGACGTGCACCAGTGCTAACTTGCACGGCCAGCCGCCAGCCCGCATGCCAGAGCTGATCCTGCAGCAGCTTGGTGGCATGTCACAGTACGTGACCAAAGTCATAGACGGCGGTGCGCGTAACGGATTAGCGTCAACTGTAGTGCGCTGTGTCGGCAATGAGGTGGATATTATCAGGTCAGGAGTAATCTTGCCGGGTGATATCTATGAAGCTAGTGCACTTTAATATAGTTTGGCTACAGACTCTTGTTTCCGTCAGCCTGAATACCTTCGGCTCCGCCGGGAGAAAGGGCGCCAGCGGCTCTGGCGTGGCCAGCTAGCGCAATCATGATGCTGTTGTCAGTGGCGAGTGAGGGTGTCGGGAAGTAGACGGTACAGTCGGGGTGTTCATGCAGGAAATGAGACTCGAAGGCTCGTTTGATGAATCCGTTCGCGCTGACGCCACCACCGACGATGAGGGTCTTGGCACCAGTATTTGCTACCGCTGTGCTGGTTTTCTTGAGTAGGGTTTGTGTGACCGCATCCTCAAAATCTCGAGCCACCGCTGCTTTTTGATCATCGGTTAATTCTTGACACCCCAGGGCACCCTCTCTTGCTTCGCAATTCACTTTGTCTTGTACGGCATACCGCACAGCGGTCTTGAGGCCTGAAAAAGAAAAATCAAGATCACCGGAATTGATCATCGGGCGGGGTAATGGGGCAAATTCAGGGAGGTCTGACTTGCGCGCCTGGGCTGCTAGTTTGCTTATCTCTGGGCCGCCGGGGTATGGCAGTCCAAGTAGCCGGGCGACTTTATCAAAGGCTTCGCCAACGGCATCGTCACGGGTCTGACCGACTTTATCGTAAGTACCCCAGTTACTCATGTTGATGAGTTCCGTGTGGCCACCAGAAATCAGTAGTGCTACGGCCGGGAAGCTAATATCGCTTAACATATCGTCACGCTCAACGTCATAGATACTGGCGAGGATATGGCCCTCCATGTGGTTGGTGGGGATGACGTTTGCGCCAGTGATAAGCGCTAGAGCTTTGGCAAAACTTACCCCGACCCACAGTGCTGGTTCCAGTCCTGGGCCACTAGTGACTGCGATCAGATCGATTTTGGGCAAGGAGTGAGTAGCTAGAAATTCAATCAATAAATCAGCCAAGCCTTCCTCCCGCACCAGAAGTGATTGCAGTTTAGTCTTGTCGGCATCGGCTAGGTCAGATGAGAAGTCTTCGAGCAGATCTGATTCGGTAGCAGCTTGTTTAAGCATCGGCACCAAAGTCCGGGCGTGTTCTCGTTTGGCAATCATCGGAAATACACCACCATACTCGGCGTGTGCATCAATCTGTGACCATAACCCGTTACCAAGAATCTGATACGTAGCGTCGGGAAAGTCGCCTGAGGCCTCTACTAGGCTGACAGCAGTTTCATCGCACGACGTTTCAATTGAGAGTATTAACATGTCTGTACAATAGTATAAAAAGTCATAACGTACAAAGGCCTACATAATGCAGGCCGTGGAAATTTTTCAGGTCATGCCTGAACAAAAGAACGGGGGTGGGTAGAAGCATATCTCTTCCGGGGAGTTTAAACTCTTCTTTTTATACAATGTAAGTCAAAATGACTTAACATCTTCAGAAGAGATATGTTTCTATCCTACCTACATCCAGTATATATCAGCTATTCAATATACTCAAATGGTAAGTCTGCGAACGAATCGACTTTAATACTAGCGGCGTTGTTATGCCCACCACCGCCATATTTTTCAGCCATAAGGCGTACGTTTACATCACCATTACTCCGTAAAGACATATTGACTGCACCGTGATTGCGATAGTACACAATCCCAAATTCGGGCTGGTCGGTGCCCTTGTTTAAACTAGCTAAGTGATGACCAAGAATAGATCGATAGGTACGAGCAACGTTTAGGGCCCATACTTCGTGACCTTCAAATCGTACTCGTTCTTTGTACTGCATTAGTCCTTCGACTAAGTTGTCTTCAAACTGAGAAATAATCTGCCCTTTGTTGATGAATGCATTGCGAAAAGCCGGGTCTTCTAGTCTACTCAGTAGATCATCCCATTTTTTAAAATCAAAGTCGTGCTCCTTAAGAGCAGAACAAAATGCTCGGTTGTCAGGCATCTCGAATTTCCAGAGATCGTGATCTTCTACAAAGTACATTAGTTCTGGAACCGGTGTATCAGGATGAAAGTACTGCCATGAAAGTACTGCTCCAGAGTGATTTTTATTAAAAATATTTTGTGGAAAGGCAGTTACGCCAGCTTCACTAGCGGGATGATGGTCGATTACCATCACACTTTTATTTGTACTCTCTAGTGCTCGCTGTACATCTTCTTCTAAACCATAGTCAAGAACATAAATTTCTTTGTCGGTAAAAGCATCTACCGCAACTTGGGTTCGCTGGGGAATATAGGTGGCACTGTCACCAAATTTCTTCCACGCAGCAAACGCTGACGCAAAACCATCACGACATTGGGCGTGATAAATAACTACGATGTCTTTATTGTTTGCCTCCATGGTGTCCGATACAAGACTTGAACTTGTGACCTCTACAATGTCAATGTAGCGCTCTACCAGCTGAGCTAACCGGACAGGTTGAACCATAGTATACAGAAAGAAAAGTGCGAGTAAAGAAAAGAAGCCAACCAAGTTTTTTTTGGCTAGCTTCTTGTTTTTGTACTTAATACTCAGACATGTACGATGCGGCCGCAGCCTTCGCAATATCTTCTGGTTTCATGTTGAGGGTTTCTTCAATCTCAATCAGACGCTTTTTTGAACCATTGTTGCCAGATCCAAACTGAGCAACCAGACGAGCGTGTTCAGCAATCAGCTCTTTTTTAACAGATTCTTCCATTTCTTCCATGCAAGATGCACTCTCTTTATCCATTGACATACCTCGAATACGTTAGCATAATTCCAAAATTTCCACAAGCTGCTCTATTTAATTTGCCGCCTGACATTAGTTCTGTTACCCATGTTGTATCCATATCGGCATTATTCATGGCTCTGGATAAGATGGCCACACTTTCGATATAAGTGTTATGCAAACGAGTTCGATCATCCTCAGCCTTTGCCAACATGTCAGCCCATTCAGCCTCCTCATACTCAGATTTTTTTGAGTACAGAAGTTTCATGTCCCACACGTCAGTCATATACGCCGCTGCGTATCTTTCCATTTCTGACAAAGCCTTTCTAGTCATAGGGTTCTCCTCGCACATCTCAGCTAGGTCCAGATATTCAATTGGCATCATTTCACTTAGTGAGCGATTACTGTTTTCTACTTTCTTTTGTGTGTGATTCAGTGCCTCAATTGGTATGTTTTCATTCTCCATATTCATTCAAACATATTATCACCACATCATGGATTTGTAACGAAGAAACTTTTCCTGTACCTGGATGGTACTATATAGCATATACGCTATAACATTTTGATATTACTATGTGTGGAATCTTTGGCTACGTGGGGAACAAAACAGCAGCGCCGATCTTGCTTGATGGTCTGCGGACACTTGAATACCGGGGGTATGACTCGGCGGGGATCTTTGTGCCAGGACAGGCTCCGATTAAAGCCGTTGGTCCAATCGACAACCTCGCAGCTAAAATAACTACCACTATCCCTGGTACCACCGGTATTGCTCACACCCGTTGGGCAACCCATGGTCCACCGACTGAAAAGAACGCTCATCCGCATACCGATGCTAGTGGCAAAATTGCCATTGTCCACAATGGCATCATTGAAAACTTCCGTGACCTCAAAGAGGCGTTGGTAGCGCAAGGACTACCGTTTGAATCTGATACCGACACCGAAGTGCTGGCCAAGCTAATTGGCTCATTCTACAAAGGGAATTTAAAGCTGGCCGTACGTACCGCTCTAAAAAACGTCCGTGGTACGTATGGCCTGATGGTTTGTACTGTCGATGATCCAGGCACTATTGTCGCAGCCCGCATGGGAAGTCCGGTGGTCATTGGGCTGGCTGCTGATGGAAATTTGGTGTCGTCTGATCCTTCAGCGCTACTGGCTCATACAAAAGACGTTGTTTATCTAGAAGACGGCGACATGGCTATTGTCACCAAGGATTCGTACATCATCAGTACGATAGCCGGAGGGAAAGTTGATCGCACTGCTGAGGTGATAGCTTGGGACGCGCAAGCGGTGCAAAAGCAGGGCTATGAACACTTTATGCTTAAAGAGATCTATGAAGCGGCTGAAGTGATCAAAAACACTACCCGGGGAAGAATTATTGCTGATAAGGGTCTGGTTAAATTGGGTGGACTTGAGGTAGTCTTAGATCAAATCAAAGATCTTGATCGTTTGGTGATTGTTGGCTGTGGCTCAGCGTATTACGCGGCACAAGTAGGGCGGTATATGCTCGAAGAGTACGCTGGGATCCCGGTTGAGGTAGAGCTTGGTAGTGAATATCGTTACAAGGTGAATCGCGTAGCGAGAGAGGGTGCCCTGGGGCATAAAAATAACCTTCAGACTGGCAAAACTGCTGTGCTCGCAGTGACGCAATCAGGTGAAACCGCCGATACGCTCGCGTCGATTCGTAAAGCTAAAGCGGCAGGGCTGCTGACACTCGGGATGGTAAATACGGTTGGTTCTACCATCGCGCGCGAAACTGACGCCGGGGTACACAACCACGCTGGTCCGGAAATTGCTGTCGCTTCCACCAAAGCGTTCTTGTCCCAGCTGACGGTGTTTGTCTTGCTCACTGTCATGATCGGGCGCGAGAACGGATCACTCTCACAAGCCGAGGGGATCAAAATCTTGCAAGGGCTCGAAGAGCTACCAGATACCGTCGACAAGTACCTACAAGACGTATCAGCGATTGACGCTGTAGCCACCAAGTACGCAAACTACAACCATGCCATGTTTATTGGTCGCAAGTTCCATACGCCAATTGCCCACGAAGGTTCACTCAAGTTAAAAGAAGTAACCTACATCCACGCCGAAGCCTACGCTGGGGGTGAACTTAAACACGGCTCGATTGCGCTGCTTGACGACCAGTTTCCAATCATTGCTATTGCACCCCAAGACGATGTATACGAAAAAATGATATCAAATATAGAAGAAGCCAAAGCCCGCATGGCTCCAGTTCTCGCTATTGCCACTAAGGGTGACACGCAGATACAAGAAGTTGCAGACGATGTGCTGTATATCCCAAAGGTGCACCCGATACTGCAGCCGATTATAACCACCATTCCATTACAGTTGTTGGCGTACAAAGTCGGAGTTGAGAAAGGGTTGAATGTCGACCGACCGCGTAATCTTGCAAAATCAGTTACTGTTGAGTAGTGTGAGTTGTCTCAATAAATTGAGACACGTTCAGTAAATCTAAGCTCTACCAATTTCCGTTATTCTCCATACTCAGCCATGGTTCTTGTGGAGGTAGAGAGTCACCAGCCTGTAGTAGCTCGATCGAGATTCCATCTGGCGATTTAATAAATGCCATCTGACCATCTCGGGGAGGGCGATTGATGGTGACTCCTTTGTCCATCAGTTGTTTGCAGGTATCGTAGATGTTATCAACTCGATAAGCTAAGTGACCAAAGTTTCGTCCACCAGTATAGTCTTCTGTCGTACCATCCTCGTCTGGCCAGTTATAGGTCAGCTCAAGAACAGGGGATTTGGTCTGCGTAGCCTCTGTATCACCCGGGGCGTGCAGAAATATATTGGTAAATTTGCCAGTCTCTGAGTCATAGCGGTGGTATTCAATGAGACCAAGCTGATTGCAGTAGAAATCAAGTGATTCCTCGAGATTTTTGATTCGCACCATGGTGTGTAGATATTGCATAAAGTTAGTATACAAGATAGGTACGTAACGGTGAAATGTTTTAAGCAACCACATCTGTCACTTTCAATAATACTTCATTAGGACTCATTCCAGCAAGAGAACAGTGTTCCAGATTATTATAATAATCATTCCAGACACGCAGTTTAGTTTTAAGATCTTGAGC
>Ga0306910_1000573_pt1 | contig 16342 bp, 14 predicted proteins | sample AntRauMFilla2698_FD_190438 | JGI IMG/M metagenome (GOLD analysis project Ga0306910, IMG submission 190438) | Saline lake microbial communities from Rauer Islands, Antarctica - Metagenome Filla 2 #698 (v2) (version 2) | ecosystem: Environmental > Aquatic > Non-marine Saline and Alkaline > Saline ... | reverse complement strand
CTCCAAAAATGATTTTTACGCCATTGTCGGTTGTCATGGCCACAATTCCCTGGTCTGCTGTCACAGCAATTTCACTCAATGTTATGTTGCTGATTTTACTATGGCTCATTCCCTGTAAAAAACCTCGTACCATTTCAAACTGTTCTGACTTCAACGTGTCGTCCGGTGAGATTGAAAATCCATATAAAAGCGGGACATCGGGAGATTTTGTGAGTACCAATGGCAGTTGAATTCCAGCTTCATCCACATACGCACGTTTTGAACCATCGAGTAGCAAGGCCAGGGGAGTTCGTTCAGTGACAGAAATAACCATTTTGTCAGGTGGATTCGGTGTAAGACGAGCTTCTTTGATGTATGGAAGACGCTCAATATTCATGATTACTGAAAGTGCGTCAATTGAATCGGGATTTACGCCATTGGGTATGTTCGCGTGTTTTAAAATCTGACCTTTGTCGGTGTAATAATTTCCTTTAATGTCGATGTTTGTGATGGAAGTTGTCTGATTCCAGTAAAATCCAAGAATGATAGCAACAGCTACTAACAATACCGCAAACACAGCGTACCCTGACCGTGTACCCGAACGCTTCGATTCGGATTTTGTAGTTTTTGATGCAGATGTTTTCACCTTTTCCGCATCAGCTTGTTTGTAGTTTTTGCCTTTCTTATCCATCACTTTTCTGATTCCTCTTTCGCCGCCTTTGGTTTGAATGATCCTGATGTGAGCGCCTCGGCAAACATCTCTCCGTATTTATAGATGTCGCCTGCTCCCATAGTGATGACGATATCTCCTTTACGCACAATCTTTTTCAGTTCGGCCGGCAGATCTTTTTTGTCCTCGATGTAGTGCACATTTCTGTGACCGTAATCCTTGGCTGTCTCGGCAACCATTTTCCCCGTTACGCCCTCAATCGGTGCTTCGCGGGAGGGGTAGATGTCGGTGACAACCAAAACTTCAGCGTCGAAAAATGAGAGTCCGAATTCTTCATGTAATTCCTGAGTGCGGCTGTAGAGATGCGGCTGAAAAACAGCTACTACGCGACGATCTTCCCAGCCCTCACGAGCTGCTTTAAGTGTAGCCTGAACTTCAGTGGGGTGGTGAGCGTAATCATCAACCACTAACACTTCGCTGGCATCGGCAGTTACCTGAAAGCGGCGAAATACTCCGCTGTAATTTGCCACACCGGCTTTGATATTCTCGAATTTCATGTCCAGCTCAATCCCCACGCCAATAGCCGCAAGAGCGTTTTTAACGTTGTGAATTCCCGGTGAGGCAAGCGTGATCTCTCCCAATAATTCATCTTCAAAAATCACCTTAAAGGTGGTTTTCATGGCAGTTGACTCAATGTCGATAGCACGGAGCTGAGCCTGTGGCGTTGTTCCGTAACTGAGTGTGCGACGTTTAATTTGGGGAATAACGCTTCGCACGATGGGATCATCGAGGCAAACAATTACTGCGCCGTAAAAAGGTACTTTGTTGGCAAATTCCACAAACGAATTTTTGATGTCGTCGATATCATCATAAATGTCAAGATGATCGGTGTCGATGTTTGTGATAACGGCCAGAGAGGGATTCAGGCGTAAAAAAGTTCTGTCATATTCGTCGGCTTCCACAATAATGATATCTCCGTCACCCACAACCGCGTTGGTTTCGTGGAAACTGTGTACGCGTCCGCCCACAATAATAGTGGGATCAAAATCTCCGGCCTGACCAACGAGTCCGGCTATTGTTGTGGTAGTGGTTTTTCCGTGCGTTCCAGCAATGCCGATTCCGAATTTCATGCGCATGAGCTCAGCAAGCATTTCCGCGCGTTTGATTACGGGAATTTTCCGTTCCAGAGCTTCTCTTGTTTCCACATTTTCGTGTGCCTGAACCGCGCTTGTGTACACCACTACGTCTGCTCCTTTAATGTTTTCAGGAGCGTGGCCAAGGTAAACCGTTGCGCCCATATTCTTCAGGCGGTCGGTGTTTTCACTTTGGGAGCCGTCAGAACCCGTGATATTATATCCTCGTTTGAGCAGAATTTCAGCCATACCGCTCATACCAATTCCACCAATTCCCACAAAGTGGATATGTCTGGTTTTTCCGAAAATAGGTTGTGTTTGAATCTCTTTGGTCATGATATTTTTCGCTTAATTCTTTTCAATATCGTTGATAATTCGCTCGGCGATATGTTTTGCGGCATTAGGTTTTCCCAGACTCAGAGCCTTCTTACTCATTTCTGATAGTTTGGTCTGATTGTGGATCAATCCCTCTATGGTATTTGAAAGCTCGTCCATAACCTGATTGTCGGGCAGAAGTGCCGCGGCTCCTTCATCCACCATACTACGCGCATTCTGTGTTTGATGATCGCCCGCAACGTTTTGAGAGGGAACGAGCACCGATGGTTTTCCCGTGACCATAAGCTCTGAACACGAACTTGCTCCCGCGCGCGAAATAATTAAATCGGCGGCGGCGTAGGCATCTTCCATGTTTTCCAGATACGGTTTGAGCCGTAAATTGGGGAAATCCTCCAGTTGAATGCGTGATATCAAATAATCTTCATACTGTTTTCCGCATTGCCAGATGATGTTTAATCCCTGTTCGTCGTGCAGGTTTGTTAAGTGACTCAGCATCGCAAGGTTGATAGATTTTGCGCCAAGGCTTCCTCCCAAAATCAGTAGAACAGGTTTGTCATTTGTGAAATCCCAGACTTTTTTCGCGTGCTCTGTATTCAGATTCATGAGTGTAGAGCGAACCGGATTTCCCGACAGCTCTATCTTATCAGCCCGCTCGAAATATTGCTCTGCCTGTGGAAAAGCGGTGAAGATACGTTGCGCGAATTTTGATAACAATCGATTTGTCACGCCAGGGAAACTATTTTGCTCCTGCAGATACAATGGTATCGACTTTTTGGCGGCTACATATCCAACCGGACCGGCCACAAATCCGCCACAGGCTACTAAAGCATCTGGTTTTCTCTTTTTTATAATAGATGCGCTTTGGATCAGACTGGTGATCAATTTTATTGGGAACAGCAGGTTACGTAAGGTGATTTTGCGGTGAAATCCACTGATCCAGATACTTGAAATTTCATATCCGGCTTTGGGAACGGTTGTCCATTCCATCTTTTCTTTTGTTCCTACAAAATGGATGGTGTAGCCGGGACGAAGCGCACGAATAGCATCGGCAATGGCTATAGCGGGATAAACATGTCCGCCTGTGCCTCCTGCAGCAAATAATATGGATCGCTTGGATTCTTCCACGTTATGCGTTTCGTTTGTGTTTAGAGATATTGAGAATGATGCCCATCATTAAGCCGGAAAACATCAGGCTGGAACCACCGTAGCTTACAAACGGCATGGGGAGTCCCGTTACGGGGAAAAGTCCTGTTGCCACTGCCGCGTTTACAAATGCGTAAAGTGTGATAATGAGCGTAAAAGCCGTTGCGAGGAGCATACCTTTAGTATCGATAGCACGCCGGGCCACAAAAACAAATCCCCTGTAAAGAATGATGCAATACAGAAATAGAATGAAAATGGCGCCTGCCAATCCGTATTCCTCACCGATGATGGCAAAAATGAAATCGTTATAAGGAGCAGGGAGGAAGTTGCGCTGAGAGCTTTTTCCAATACCAACGCCCATAAGTTCGCCCCGGGCAAAAGCAATATGAGCCTGCTGAGACTGATATCCTTCGTCCAGAGCAAAAGCATCACTTTTAATGTCAATTACCTGTTCAATGTAGTTGTCAATTCGGTTTTGGCGCTCAGGAGAAACGGAAATCAGGGTAGCGCCGCCGATAAAAGCGATCATCACCAATCCCAAAAGATGAACGATGTTGATGCGTCCGATGAAGAGAATGATCAATGAAATTCCCATCAAAACACCGGCGGTTGAGAAATCCTGAATACCAATTAGCCCACAGGTAAAAACCACCCAAAACATGATGGGCATAAATGAGAGCTTAAAATCTTTGATGTATTCCTGCTTTTTATCAATCAGCATCACAAGATGTGAGAGCAGTGCAACAATAGCCAGCGAAGAGGGCTGGAATGAAAATCCCACTATATTGATCCAGCGTTTGGCGCCACCTGATTCAGCACCGTAAATTGCCACAACGAGAAGTAAAATCCAGCTTACAATAAGGGCAAACTTGCTGAGTTTGAGCACAAAATGGTAATCGATCTTGGAGAACAGAATCATGACCAAAAAAGCCACGCCAACTTTGGCTGAATGCTTGATTAGCATAGAACCGGGCGTATTATTGTTGATCTCGGCGAAAAACGCGATGGATGAATACACGGCAAGTAAACCGGCAAGCATAAGAATAACAACGGAAGCGAGAATCACACGGTCGCTGCCCTGAGCGCCGCTGTCGATATCCTCGGCTTCGGTAGCCATCACAAATGGGGTGGTATTTCCGGGAGTGGTAAAGTAACTCATGCCAGACTATTCACCAGTTGTTTGAAGATTTCTCCTCTGTGTTCAAAGTTGTCAAACATGTCGAAGCTTGAGCAGGCGGGACTTAGTAATACTATTTCTCCGCGTTTTGCTTTTTTATGGCTGATGTTCACAGCTTCTTCCATGGTTTCGGCTTCAATCAGATAGGGAATAACATTTGTCAGCTGTTCTTTAATCTGAGGACGCCCTTCTCCAATCGCCACAACGGTGTGGACTTTTTCACGTAGTTGATCGGCAAGCTCTTTATAATTGTTGCCTTTATCTCTTCCGCCCAAAATAAGTGTCATGGGCATGCTGAAACTGTCGAGCGCAAACCAAACCGCGTTCACGTTGGTCGCTTTGGAGTCGTTTATGTATTTGACACCATCTAATTCGCGTACAAATTCAAGTCTGTGTTCAACGCCTTCAAATCGGCTCAGACTTTCGCGAATGGCTTCGTTTCCAATCTCGGCGGCACGCGCTGCAATAGCTGTGGCCAGTCCGTTTGAGAGATTGTGATGTCCGGGTAAACCAACGTCGGATGTGTGCATAAGCACCTCCTCGGATTGTTGTTTAAAAATGATTTCATCATTGCGAACAAAAATTCCCTCTTCAACTTCTTGTTTGGTTGAGAAGGGGAGTGTTTTGCAGGCAAAATGTCCGTTTTGTAGCACCTGTTTGTTAATCCTGGCGTCATCAAAACCGTAAACGAGTACCTGATCTCCGTCCAGATTTTCAAAAATTCTGAATTTCGCGTTTGCGTAGAGATCAAATGACTGTTGATAGCGATCGAGGTGATCGGGCGTGATATTTAATAAAACAGCGATATCGGGCTTAAACCAGCGAATGTGGTCGAGCTGAAAACTGCTGACTTCTAAAATAACGGTAGTTTCTTCTGTGGTTTGTTCAACGATGGATGAAAAAGCGACTCCCACATTTCCGGCAATAATATAGGGACGCTCGGCAGTCTCAAATGTGTGGGCAATCCAGTTTGTCACCGTGGTTTTTCCGTTGCTCCCGGTGATGGCGATGATTTTTCCTTTGCAGAACCAGCTGGCTATTTCAAGTTCACTGAACAGGTCAATATTTTGATCAACTGCTTTTTTAACAATCGGAGCGGTATCTGGAACACCGGGACTTAAAACTATAAAATCACACTCAAGAGCGCGGTCGGTATGACCATTATCTTCAAATGGAATCTCAAGCTGATTCAAAAACTGAGTTTGATAATCGTGCATCGTCCCGAATTCTGAAACAAATACCTGCGCTCCCTGACGCTTCAAAAGCGCGGCTGCAGATAGTCCGCTTCGGGCTGCTCCAATTATGGTGATATGTTTGTCCTTAACCTGCATCATCTGATTTTCAACGTGGTTAGGGTGAGGATGGCCAGCAGAATGGCGATGATCCAGAAACGAACCACTATTTTGGATTCTTCCCAGCCTTTCTTTTCAAAATGATGATGAAGCGGGGCCATGAGGAAATATCGTTTTCCTTCACCCGTCCTGCGCTTTGTAAATTTGAAATATCCCGTTTGGATGATCACAGAAACAGTCTCCATGAAAAATACACCGCATAAAATGGGAAGAAGAAGTTCTTTATGAACCATTATGGCCACAGCACCAATTGCTCCGCCAATAGCAAGGGATCCGGTGTCGCCCATGAAAACCTGCGCGGGATGGGCGTTGTACCATAAAAATCCAAGGCATCCACCAACTAAACTCGCGCAAAAAATGGCTAATTCTCCCGTTCCGGGCAGATATAAAATGTCAAGAAAGTTTGAGAAATCGACACGGCCGGAGATGTAAGCGAGAATTCCCAGAGCAGTTCCGGCGATGGCAGATGTCCCACTTGCAAGGCCATCGAGTCCGTCGGTTAAATTAACCGCGTTGCTTACGGCTGTGATGATAAATACAACTACCGGGATATAAATAACCCAGCCTAATTCACTCCCCAGAAAAGCGTAATCGATGTTGGCGCTTTTCAAAAATGGAATGGTTGAAAGTGTGTGAAAATCCTGAAATTCTGGCCAGAAATAGAGAACACTGCCTAAAATCAATCCTACAGTAACTTGTCCGGCAATTTTTAACTTACCAGCGAGACCTTTTTTGTCTTTTTTGATGATTTTGATGTAGTCATCGAGAAAGCCAACTAATCCCAGTGAGATTGTTACAAAAATGATAAGCCAGCCGTAAATGTTGTCGAGTTTAATCCATAACAGAGTTGGGAGAACGGCAGAAAGCAAAATGATAATCCCGCCCATGCTTGGAGTTCCCGCTTTGGAAAGATGACTATCGAGTCCTATATCTCCCCGTACCACTTCACCAAGCTGCATATGGCGCAGCCAGTTAATAATGCGTTTACCCACAAAAAGACTGATGAGCAGGGCAGTGGATGCCGCCAAAGCGCTGCGAACGGTAATATAAGCGAATGCACCAAATCCCGGAGGTTGGTACACTTGTTCAAGCCACGAAAAAAGCCAATGTAGCATCAGTTTTCCTCCGTCTGGTTTTTAATGAAGGATTCTTTCTCTTTCAAAGCTTCACGGGCGGTGATACGGTCATCCATAGGATAACGCACGCCTTTGACTTCCTGATAGGTTTCATGGCCTTTTCCGGCAACCAGAATAATCGCTTTTTCAGAATGATCTGAAATGGAATGGCGAATGGCTTTCCTGCGATCAGGAACGCGTTTGAATGTTGCATTTTTTGAAAGTCCTGCGGCAACATCGTCAATGATGTCTTCAGGATGTTCAAAACGGGGATTGTCTGATGTGAGATAGATTTCATCGCCGAATTTCTCAGCGATTTCAGCCATCATGGGACGCTTGGTTTTGTCGCGATCACCGCCACAGCCAAACACAATCACTAAAACTTCATCTTCTTTCTTGATGTTGAAAAGTGTTTCAGAAACATTTTCCAGCGCATCGGGCGTATGAGCGTAATCAACAAACACGCGGGGAAGATTGATATCAGAATCAATAATAATATTCTCAAGACGGCCATTTGCACCGTTCATCTCTTCGAAATGGGGGAGAAGCTCATCTTCATCAAAACCCAAAGCTGATAAAGTCAGGAATGCCTGCGCCAGATTATACGCGTTGAAACGTCCCACAAGCGGAGATTTCAACGTTTTTCCTTTAATAGAGAGAATTAAACCGTTGCTGCTGTTTTCTTCAATGACAAAATCTTTTCCGCTCTTGAAGCTCACAGGAATTACGGTTCCTTCAGCATGTTCGGCCATAAACGGTCCGCGCTCATCATCCATGTTGATGATTGAATGTCCTTCTTTGGATGTGAGTTCGAACAGCTTGGCTTTAGCTGTAGCGTAATCGTCTAAATTGGGGTGATAATCGAGGTGATCGTGACTTAAATTGGTAAAAATGCTTACGGTTAATGTGAGTCCGTCTGCGCGGTGCTGAGCTAATGCGTGGGATGAAACTTCCATTACGGCGTGAGTACATCCCGCTTCCGCCATCTGTGCGAGGTCTGCCGCTAATTCAATTGGTCCCGGCGTGGTGAGCATACTTGGAACTACCTCTTTCCCGATGCGCTTGGCAACGGTTCCGAGTAGTCCTGCTTTTACATCTAAACGATCGAGCAATTGCCAGATGAGCGTTGAAATCGTTGTTTTACCATTTGTTCCGGTTACGCCGATGAGCGTGAGTTTTTGCTCGGGATGATCATAAAATGTTAACGCAAGAGAACTGGCCGCGAGTCTGCTGTTTTGTGTTTCTATGAAGCAGACTTCAGGGAAATCGGCAGGATTTACAGCTGAAGAATCTTCAAAAATTACAACAGAGGCGCCTTGTTCTATAGCCTTTGAAATGAATATGTGTCCATCGGCAGCAGTTCCTTTAATGGCGATAAACATTCCGCCTTTAACCACTTCTCTGGAATCGGTTGTGATTCCGGTTACCTCTTCAGGAACAGTTCCATAAACGTTAATGGGGGCATTGGTTTTAATCCACTGTTTCAGCATTATTTCCCTCCGGCTTTAGTGAGCTGTTCGAAGGGGAGTGCTTTGCCGCGCAGTGTAATACTTGCACCTTGGCTTGTGGTCTGACCGGCGTATGGAAATTGCACGTGAACGGTTCCTGAGCCGATCTTCTTAAAATTTAAACCTGACTTTAATAATTTGATTCCCGCCTGACGCATGCTTAATCCTTTTACATCAGGAATCTGAACCTTTCCGTTTTCATTGTTTTGCGCCATTATCTCTTCAGAAACAGAGAGGGTGATCGCTTTTAATTCTTCTAATTTTGTTCCCGCTTCAGGGATTTGCTCTGTGATTATTCCTATTTTAGAACTGACTTCAGCACTCAGATTCATTGATTTTAGTATGATCTGAGCTTCATCAACCGGTAAACCAACTACATTTGGAACAATAGCGATGTAGGGAAGAGGTTCTTTTTTGAGAGATTTTTGAAGTTCCGGATCAAAACCCACGAGTCGAAGAGCAATATTTCTGAAAATTGGTGCCGCGATAGTTCCGCCGTAAATGCTTGTTCGTGGTTCGTCAACTAAAACGTAGGTGACGTAGCGTGGTTTGTCAGATGGGAAAAATCCTGCGAAAGAAGCTCTGTATTGTGTGCGGTAACGTCCGCCTTCATATTTCTGTGCCGTTCCGGTTTTCCCCGCAATTTTGAGTCCGTCAATTTGGGCCAGATTGGCTGTTCCTGAATCTGAAACCACTTTTTCAAAAATGGGGAGCAGTTTATCAAAAACCTTAGCGTCGGCTACTGTTCGAACGCGCGTTGGGCGTTGATTTTTGACAATATTTCCATTTGCGTCGGTGACTTTATCCACAATATAGGGCTGCATCAAATCTCCGCCATTGGCAAATGCCGCGTAGGCCTGAGCGATCTGCATAGGAGTGACCTGAATCTCGTAACCGACTGAAAGCCATGGAAGAGTAACTTCACTCCAGTTGTGAGGTTTACGTAAAAATCCTTCTTCCTCGTTCGGAAGATCGATATTGGTAGGAGTTCCGAATCCAAAGTTTCGAATGTATTGGTAGAAATCATTTTTGCTGAAGCGCATCGCAATCTCAGCGGTGGCTACGTTCGATGACTTCTGAATGACTTCCTCAAACGTTAAAGAGCCAAGTGGATCATGATCGCGCATCCACTGACCGTGAATTTGCTTATGTCCTGATTCCGGTGTTTCAAAAATCTCGTTCTCGTGAACAATCTCTCTGTCAAGAGCCGCTAATGCTGTTACAAGTTTGAAGGTGGAACCGGGCTCAATTTGATCAGAAATCGCGTAATTTCTTCTGTTTTCACCATCAATAGATCCCGGACGATTGGGATTAAAGGCGGGATAATTTGCCAGTGCTTTCACCGCTCCGGTGTAGGGATCCATCACAATAACAACGCCTTTATCGGCCTTTGAGCGAGAAATTCCTCTGCGAAGCTCTTCTTCAACTATCGCCTGAATATGGACATCTATAGTAGAATGGATATTGTAGCCATGAACCGGCTGCTTGGTAGGAACGCCGACGATTGCCTGAATTCTGTTGTTTCGATCACGCTGAACCTGCTGTGAACCATCTTCGCCCTGTAAAAAAGTGTTGTAGTAATTTTCAATTCCCGTCATACCGCGCGAAGTATGATTCACAAATCCCAAAGCGTGAGCGGCAAGGCTGTCGTAATTATAACGGCGCTTGTACTGTTCTTCTAAAATGAGTCCGCGCAAATTAAGCGGGTGAAGCTGCTCATAAATATCAATAGAGAGATCTTTTCCCATCACAACGTAGCGGGAACCTCTTGGGGCGAGAGTGATTTTTCGCTTGTAAAATGATTTCGGTCGATTGGTATTCGCTCCCAGAATGGTGCAAATAGTATCGATGCTGGCGGGCGTCATATCGGGGTAGATGGGATCAACCGCAACATTATAAGCCACAGAATTGGTGACCATAATATTTCCGCTTGCGTCAAGAATTGAACCTCGCTGGGCGGGAATGGGAATATAGTCGATGGCCTGAGCGCTCCATAATTCTCGCAGCTGTTCCCCTTCAACCACATTAATGCGGAAGATCTGAAAAACAACAGCACTCGGAAGCAGCACGAGCAGTCCGAGTACGAGAAATAATCTATTTAGTATGGATTTCCGCTCGTCTTTCACCGGCCTCTGTTTTTAACGGTGATTATTCCATCGGCGGGACCGCCATCTTTCAAACCCAGAGTTTTGGCACGGCTGTAAACTTCGGCAGGGCCTGTCATTCGGTCGTATGTAAATTGTCTATCGGCATGGAGTCGTTGAATTTTTTCATACTCACGCCGAAGTTCTAATACTGCTTTATACTCTTTTTGAGTGGCGAAAACATGACTGAGATAGAGAATTCCAAAGGCGCCGGCAATTATGGCAAAAAAAATGATTTTGTATGGAGAGATGGATTTATCCGCGGTTTGGGCAGCTGAATCGGCGGGAGTATAGCGATGTGTGTTGGGATTTACCCGTTTCCCGTGAGAAGCATTTTTAGTTCCGTTTCCAATTCCTCCGAAAAAAGATGATTTATTATTAGAGGACTGCTGCTTTGGACGGCGGTTTGGCTTAGCGCGATTATTCTGTAAAGGCGATTGAACGTACATAGTTATTCTTCCTCCTCTGATTTCTTTTCGGCAAAACGCAAACGGGCGCTGCGGGCACGTGGATTCTTAGCTATTTCGTCGTCTTCGGCCATTATGGGCTTTCGGGTGATGACGTTGAATGGCGTAAGCGGCTTGCCATAGAAATCTTTTTCAATTTTTCCATCAAGATTTCCTGATTTGAAAAAATTCTTCACCAGGCGATCTTCGAGGCTGTGATAGGAGATGATGGACAAACGACCGTGTGATGAAAGGAGGTCGAGAGAGGTATGAAGGATGCGTTCCAACATCTCCAGTTCACGATTAACCTCAATGCGAATAGCCTGAAAAATTCGGGCAACCGATTTGTTAACGTGTCTTCCAAAAATTACGCTCTCAATAACCGATTTGAGATCTCCGGTAGTTTCAAGAGGGCGTGATTTTAAGATAGCTTGCGCGATTTTTCGGCTGTGACGCTCTTCACCGTATGTAAAAAAGATTCTGGTGAGCGCTTTTTCGGAATAATCGTTTACTACAGAATGCGCTGATGTTCCGCTCAGGGTACCCATGCGCATATCAAGCGGACCATCGTATTGGTAGCTGAATCCGCGCTCAGGTTCATCAATCTGATGACTTGAAACACCAAGATCGAGCATGATTCCGTCGATATGTCCGTGCAGTTCTGGCTTCAATAATCTGTCTGTGTAGCCGAAATTTCCATGTATGATTTCTAATCGTTCTTCACTCTTTCCCCAGCCGTCTCTGGCTTTGAGAATGGCTTCCTCGTCCTGATCGACACCAAAAACTGTGGCATCGGGATTGAGTTTTTGAAGCAGGTGACGGGTGTGACCACCGCCTCCCATAGTTCCGTCGATATATGTACCGGATAAGTCTGTAATCAGGCCCTCAATCGTTTCCTCCAAAAGCACGGGCTCATGATAATCGTACTGTTTATGCTGCATCAGCCTTCAAGATCCCCCATTATTCTTTCAAAGGTCTCTTGATAATCTTCGTCGCTGAGGTCGCTATCGGCATTGTTGAGAACATCAGGAGCCCAAAGCTCGATGTGATCAACATTACCGATAAATGTCACCCGGTCGGTGATTCCCACAAGCTCTTTTAGCCGTGCAGACAGCGCTATCCTGTTTTGATTGTCGAGCGCGGTGTCTTCGGCGAAGCGTAAAAACTGTCTGCGCACCATGCTTCCCTTTTTATTAAAAGAAGGGATTTTGTTCAGACGTTCTTCAACTTCAAGCCACTTGTCTTCGGGATACAGATACAGGCAATTTTCCAATCCTTTCAGGATCGTGAATTTATCGTCAGCAATGGGGTTGACATCTTTGCGAAGCTTCGCAGGAAGACTCACTCTGCCTTTGCTGTCGATTGAATGTTCATATTCACCTTTGAAAAATGACACTGTTATACCCGGAAATCTTAGATTGCTATGAGAGGCGATACCACTTTCCTCCACTTTCTCCCACAAAGTAGTCAAAATGAGTCTAATCAGTCAAGCTTTTTTCAAAAAAACTTGTTAAAAATTCATTAAACGCTATAATTTAGCCGTGGGGAAAGGTGGGAGGTATTTTTTCTAACGCTATCCGAAAACTATTTAAGTATATGTATAAAATGTGTGCAAATGTGGATAAGATTTTTCGATCGCCCTTTATTCAAACGCAGCACAGTTATCAGTTTAAGGAAAGGCTAAAAAATGTTGGTGGGAGATTGTGGGGAAGAAGGGTGGTGGAAAGTGGGAGATATGAAAAAAAGTGACTGGAAGCCCAAAAAAAATCTGTGATGTACTGGTTTGTGTTCTCAGTTCAAAAGAATCATCTTAGCAGTTCTTAAAAATTACATTCGAAAACTGATTTTTAGAAATGCTCTTGAAAATGCGCTCACTGTTGATATTGATATTCGTCCTGATTTTTTCGTCTCCTGTCTATTCACAAGTCCCGGATTCAACCAGACAGATTGTCTTGGTGATAACGGGAGATGCAGATGCGCAAGAGGGAACAATCACCTTTTTTGAACGGGAAGAAAAGCAGCCGTGGGAGAAAGTGGGAATCAGCGGACCGATAATGGTTGGAAGAACAGGATTGGCAAATGGACTGGGACTTCACAATACAGAAGACATTACTCTTCCTGATAAAGTTGAGGGCGATGGAAAAAGTCCCGCCGGAATATTTTCGTTAAGCAACGTTTTTGCCTTCGACTCAGCAGATGGATCTCCGGAAATGCCGTTCATCCGGGTAGCTGAAGCCCTTGAATGTGTGGATGATTCAAAATCTGAATATTACACGCAGATTGTAAACAGCGACAGTGTTGATAAAGTTGACTGGAACAGTTCTGAGATGATGTATGAAACAACCCCCTACTATCTTCAGGGAATTGTGGCAGAACACAACACGAACGCTGTCCCGGGACGAGGTTCCTGCATTTTTCTGCACTACTGGAAAACTCCCGGCGAAGCCACTGCCGGCTGCACAGCAATGAAACCGGATTTATTAAATCAAATCATTCAGCAACTTGATAGCAAAAAAAATCCCGCGCTGGTGCAGTTGACAGATGAAGACTACAAGCGATTGAAAGAGAAGTGGGAGCTACCGGAATATCCCCGTCTGACGGCTGAATAAAAGACAAAAAATCAACGTATCTCACAATTCATTAAGAGCAGAAAACTTTGTCCGACGACAACGCCGTCTGACGGGTTGGGAAATCAGCTTTTCCGGGAGAATTTTTTTCACATGAGACTATTTGTGAATACATCCTATCTATATATCTCGATCCGGGGTTTTATTATCATGTGAGTCATCGTATCGAAGAATGTGAGATTCAAATCCCGTTTAAAAGTTCTTAAGGCGACTTCGGGAGTCCCAACCACTAATTTCTATGCTGCTTTTCCAAGCTGCTCGTCGGTAGAAAATGGGCTTTGCTTAGACAAAAGGCTCCTCGCCTAAAAGCTTAAGCCTCATTCTGGGCTACCGTGTGTTGTGTTGCTCCGCAACTGTTTTGCAATCAGTATTTTAGTACATATATATTGGTGTACTCCCTTCCAAAATAACTCACTATAGAAAAGACATCCGAAGTCATGGCATCGAAGAATATGTGCTTCAAACCCTGTTTTGCAGTTCTCAAAGCGACTTCGGAAGTCCCAAGCCACAAATTACTATGCTGCTTTTTCAAGCTGCTCGTCGGTAGAAAATGGGCGTTTTTTAGACTTAAGCCTCATTCAGGTCCACCATATGTATTGCTGCTTCGCAGCTTGAAAACTAAACTTGAATGTGTTTGCGGTTACTTGTCAAAATCAATTGCCATCTGATTAATAAATCAATTGACACCTCTGAAAAAACGTGTTAATCTCAGGCTGTTCATTTTTAGTCACTTTATTTTAATCTCAGTCCTTGCAAAAAATAACAACAGGCAAAACGATTGGCGGAAAACCGATCGTGCTCGAAAGAAGAAAACGACAAAAAACGGTTCGTATACGGTTAAAGCCGGATACGGTGGTTGTCTCGGCACCGTATGGAATGTCGAAGAAAAAAATGGTTGAATTCGCATTCGAAAACAAAGCGTGGGTGTTGACGCATCTCGAAAAATTAGAGAAGCAGGAGCAGCAACGAAAACAGATCTCTGCCAGTGCCGAAGACGAAATGCTACTGCTCGGAAAATCTATAAAAGTTGAGTGGAAGGAGAGCCACACCGACAGGCTCACATATCATCAAAACGATGACACACTCAAAATTGTAGCACCGCTTTCCATCGACAAAAAGGAGCTGAAAACAATAGTCTATAAAAGTCTGGCCAAGCGGTTTCTGACACCCGCTTTTTGGAAAATCCAGCGGGAAATTGGCTATCCGATGAACAAACTTTACATCCGTTCTCAGAAGACAAAATGGGGAACGTGCAGCGGGAAACGAAATATTTCATTGAATTATAAATTGGTAAAATGTCCCGAGGCGATTCAAAATTATATCATCGTGCACGAACTGTGTCATCTGATACATATGAATCACAGTCCCAAATTCTGGGCGTTGGTGAAGCATCATTATCCCACCTATAAAAAAGCAGAAAAATGGCTCGATGAACATCAGGAGATGCTGTTTTTAGTGTGAGTTGAGGAGCTGCTAATTTATGGGAGCTTAATATGTTGAGGAGTAGACATAGAAGTAGGGGAATCTACATTGAGCCTGTCGAAATGTCGATTCCGCAAATCCAAGGTTCATGCAATCTCAATTTCAAGCCCTCAACTCCTCAACTTCTAAACCCCAAAACCACACATCACTCCCGAAAAAATGCTATTTTCTGTTTCTTGTAATTTTGCGTCAACAATACATACATGATTTCAAAAAAATCGAAGTACGCCATTAACGCGCTTGTGTACCTGGCGAAGCACAAAGAAGACGGTCCGATTATTATTAGCCAGATTGCCGAAGCTCAGAATATTCCTCAAAAATTTCTCGAATCTATTCTTCTTGATCTAAAAAATGCCGGTGTCTTGAGCTCTAAAAAGGGCAGAGGCGGCGGATATTATCTGATCAGTGATCCAGACGATGTCAACCTCGCGGATGTGATGCGATTATTTGATGGTGCGATCGCCTTTTTACCGTGCGTGACGTACAAATATTACGAGCGTTGCGAGGAGTGCAAAGATGAAGAAACCTGTGGAATACGTGATATATTCCTTGAAGTAAGAAACGAAACTGTAGAGTTACTAAAAGCAGGAACGTTGTCAAATATCCTCGGTCGTGAAGAGTGCCTTGAAGAGAAAAAAAACAAGAAATAGCCTTCTTAAATCTCAAATTTAAAATGGTAATAATCTTATGAAATCAGGAAAAGTAACGGGTATTGGCGGAGTTTTTTTAACATCTGAAGATCCCGACGCAACCAAAAAATGGTATCAAAAACATCTTGGAATTGAGATGGACGCTTATGGTCATATGTTTACTTCCGGGGAGGAAACTGAATCCTCAAAACATATGCTGCAATGGTCGGTGATGAAGAAAGGGGACGATTATTTGAAACCAACCTCTGAGCCATTTATGATCAATTACAGGGTAGATGATCTTGAAAAGTTGCTGGAAAAACTTAAAGATCTCAATGTTGAACTTTGTGATGAAATCGAGACGTTTTCGTACGGTAAATTTCTGCACATAATCGACTGTGACGGTCGGAAGCTCGAACTCTGGGAGCCGATTGAAAGTGAATTCTGAATTATTTAGCACCGTTAGTATTGCCTTTACAAATGAATGAGCCGCTGGAGTTTGCGCTCATATTTTTCTTTCATCTCCTTGGCCTCACGGCTGTTATAGGTACCATTTTCCCTTACCTGAAGTCGCAATACTGGCTCATCAGAGGATGTGATT
>Ga0306910_1000569_pt1 | contig 16441 bp, 13 predicted proteins | sample AntRauMFilla2698_FD_190438 | JGI IMG/M metagenome (GOLD analysis project Ga0306910, IMG submission 190438) | Saline lake microbial communities from Rauer Islands, Antarctica - Metagenome Filla 2 #698 (v2) (version 2) | ecosystem: Environmental > Aquatic > Non-marine Saline and Alkaline > Saline ... | reverse complement strand
GAAAGCACAGAATTGAACCGAACATAAAACTCTTGGGCATTTTGCCCTTCAAAATTAATCATACAACTCTTATTTTATTCACATACAAGATACAAAAAACTATGAAACTAAATAGCTACCTCTAAATTTCTTTTTGAAACTTCAGATATAGCTGCTCTACTTTAGTTCTTGCCCAAGGGGTTTTACGAAGAAACTTCAGGCTAGATTTTACAGAAGGGTTTTCTTTAAAACAGCGAATATTGATGTGTTCTCCAAGGTATTTCCAGCCATAAAATGCTTCCAAATCGGTTAAGATTTGCTCTAAAGTAATGCCGTGTAAAGGGTTATTCTTTTGAGCGCTCATATTTCCCTTTTATAAAGTTTACCGCTTTGGCTTGTTCGAGTTTTGTCTAGAGCTTCCAGATCTCTCTCTTTGAGGTCTATTAGATTGTCCAGAACGAGAATTGGATTGCGGTTTTCTTCCTCGCTGTTGAGGATTAAAAGGTTTGGTGGAAGCGTTAGGGTCTGGCTCAAAACCTTCAAGAATATCCATGGGGATTTTATCACCAATTAGCTTTTCAATATCTTTTAAAAATACAGTTTCGTCTGCACTTACTAGAGAAACGGCAAGTCCACTAGCACCAGCTCTTCCTGTTCTCCCAATTCTATGCACGTAATCTTCAGATACATTTGGTAATTCAAAATTGACGACATAGGGTAATAAAGGAATATCCAGTCCACGAGAAGCGATGTCTGTGGCTACTAATACTTTTACGCTACCACTTTTAAAACCCGCTAGGGCTTTAGTTCTAGCGCCTTGACTTTTATTACCATGAATAGCTGCAGCTCCAATTTTAGCCGCTTCCAATTTTTTAGCTAATTTGTTAGCGCCGTGTTTAGTTCTTGAAAACACAAGAACTTGCTCCCAATTCCCTTCAGAAATTAGTTTTATTAACAGGTCTGTTTTCTTTTCTTTAGCAACGCGATAGACTTGCTGCTCAATAGCTTCCACAGTTGTATTTTCTGGAGTGGACTCCACCGATACAGGATTTTTCAAAAACTCATTCGCTAGAGATCTTATTTCTCTAGAAAATGTCGCAGAGAACAATAGAGTTTGTCTTTGCTTTGGGATAAGTCCCATAATTTTTTTGATATCTCTCAAAAAGCCCATATCTAGCATACGATCTGCTTCATCCAAAACTAGGATTTCAACCTTAGCTAGAGATAATAAACCCTGGTTGTTCAAATCTATAAGTCGACCAGGCGTTGCAACTAAAACATCTACTCCATTTCTAAGAGTAGAGACTTGAGATTTTTGATTGACACCACCGAAAATAACGGTAGATCTTAAATCAACAAATTTGCCGTAGTCTTTTACGCTTTGATGAACTTGGGCTGCCAACTCTCGGGTCGGAGTTAAAATTAATGAACGAACAGGTCTATTTCTTAAAGGTGGTGTTTGAGATAACAATTGGAGAAGAGGTAAAGTAAAACCTGCGGTTTTACCTGTCCCTGTTTGGGCAGACGCCAAAACATCTTTCCCTTCCAATACTGCAGGGATCGATTTTTCTTGAATAGGTGTTGGGGTATCGTAGCCTTGTGCGCTTACAGCTTTCACAAGGGCTTCGGAGAGTCCTAATGACTTAAATGACATAGAGTGTTTTTTTGAAATGACAATCTATAGTATCAGAGGTCATTTCTATAATTAATTGCAAAGGTACGTTTTAATCCTGCGCAAAAGAATTATTCATCAGATCTGCTTTGTTTTTAGAAAAGCAAAGCATAAAATAAGAGTGATTTTAACCTAGCTTACGAATATATTTGAGCCCTTTTTTCCCCTGAACCTAACCTTAAAATATTCACAGCCGGGTTTAATAAAAAATTGATTTACCAGGTTTTACCAGTCTATAAAGGAAACCCCAAGACCAATGGTTGTTTGTTTGTGATTATAATCGATTAAGGTTTCTCCATAGCCTGTAAATACTTGTAAGTGAAGTCTAAGATTAGATTTTACTGAATACAAATAGTTGAACTCCAAACTCCCTCGGTTTTCATCAAAATCCATTGCATTTTTCCCTATAAGTGATAAGCTATGCTTATTTATATTATAGATAAAAGTGGCTTCCAGACGACCTATATAATTTTCTATTGAAGGGTTGTCGTCCCTGTCTGAACTTTCTATTCTTATCCAGGGTCTTAGGTACATTTGAAAGTTATCTCTTTCGAAAGCTGCATGGAAGATGAATCTATTCCAGCTTCTAGATCTTGGTAAATCTCTACCATTGGATTGATGATTTAAGGCAAAACCAGCCATTTTCAAATCCAGCCCAAGTAGATTGATGTTGAGTGGGAAGTTGACGATGAGTTCAGGCTCATAATTTAATTCTCTAAAAGGTCTTGAGATAGGGTCGTTGTAAACTTGCCAATTTGCTAGCTGAGTGTAACCCAACCATAAATCACCATGACCAAATAAGAAGGATTGAATGAGCTTAGTTTTTAAACTCAATTGAAATTTGGCTTCTACCTGATTATAGTTTTGAGGCTCTTCAAAGCTATTATCTGGGTTTTCACTTTGTGGAAGTTGATTTGGGTTGTTGGACCATCGTGTAGGTAAAACATACAAAGGATTGTAATACGTTAGCTTAAAGGTTCCATTTTTATGTTCATCGTCCAATTCCCAGCGTTCTGATAAGCTTTTTGTGATTACCTTATCCTCTCCAAACAAGGATTGAGAATAGCTAATTTTAAATACAAGAATAAACAATATGAGAATTTGAGTTTTCATAAAGACTAAGATCTGCTACAAATATAAGGTACAACGCATCAACTTAAAACTGACCTTGTACATTTAGTTTTAAATGCGTTTATCCAGTATCATACACTTTAAGAGGTATTACTCTTTTAATATTTTTTTGTATTCATCTAGCTTCATTTCCAGATGAGGAGGCAAGCTTGGATTTTGGATATCCTTGTAATTCGACATTTTTTCTTTTAAAATCTTAGCAACTAATAGCCGGGCTTGATCTTTATGATCTGAAGGGATGACATACCATGGAGCATTTTTTGTGGAAGTTTCATTAATAGCTTTCTCATAATTTTGAATATACTCCTCCCATAATTTGCGCTCTTCCATATCTTCAGGGGCGAATTTCCAGTTTTTGTTTGGCTTATTTAATCTCCTCAAGAGTCTACGTTTTTGTTCCTCTTTAGAAATGTGCAAGTAAAATTTGAAGATGATACACCCATTACTGCTGATGGTATTTTCAAAATTTTTAATTTGATGAATTCTTTTTGTCCAAAATTCTTCAGTGATATCTTCAACAGAATTGATGTGTGGAATGTTTTCGCGGAGAATAATTTCTGGATGAACCCTTGCGATAATAATATTTTCGTAATGTGAACGGTTGAAGACGGCATACTTTCCACGATCAGGTAAAGCTTTATAATGTCTCCAAAGGAAATCATGCTTAAGCTCCAATTTTGTAGGTTTTTTGAAACTATGAGCAATAACCCCTCTAATGTTGAAGTCTTTAAACACCTCACGAATTAAGCTATCTTTTCCTGAAGTATCCATCCCTTGTATACAAACAAGTACAGAATATTTTCCATAAGCGTAAAGTATATTCTGCAAATCACCCAATTCTCTCCTTACTTTTTTTAACTCTTTTTCCATTTTTTTATCACTTTTTTCTAGAATTAATGAAGTGGGGATTTTTTTTAAATTTATTTTGGAAGTGACTTGAAATTCGTTCGCTTTTTTGGTCATTAGGTCGTGTTTTAAAATGTGATTAAATATAGAATTTCTATTTGTAAAACAGAAGTAGATAAGTCTATTGGCTTATTTTCGATATTAAATCAATGCTTTATTCTTCGTCTAATTGACTAAGCTACAACTCAAACTTTGGATTTAATTTTGGAATAGAATCTCATTAAATTCGTTGTATGTATCGAATAATAGATAATTCGATACATACAACGAATAACCAATAATCCGATGTATATATCGAATATTTTTGTATTTTTATACTATTCAAAATAGATTTTATGATTGCTGTAATCACTGGAGATATTATTAATTCTAGAGAAGGTAAAGCTTCAGATTGGCTTGAGTCTTTAAAGAATGCCTTGAATAGGTATGGAAATTCTTCTGAAGACTGGGAAGTTTATAGAGGAGATAGCTTTCAATTAAAGACCAACACAGAGTCTAGTTTAGAAGCATGTTTATATATAAAAGCCTGTATTAAGCAATTTAATGCTCTAGATGTAAGAATGGCTATAGGCATAGGAAATTCAAAAGGACCTATTGGTAAAATAACAGAGGAGCAAGGTGAAGCATTCTACAGGTCGGGGGAGTGTTTTGAAAATTTAAAATCGGATCATTTAGCTGTAAACACTGGGGATGAACAGCAAGATAAAATTTTGAATTTGATGCTGGATTTGGGTTTGCTTACCTTCAATGCTTGGTCAAGTGTGGATGCAGTGACTCTTAAAGTTATCTTGGAACATCCAGAGTATACTCAAAAGCAAATTGCAAAACTGCTCAAAAAGTCGCCAAGTACAATAAGTTTTACGCTTCAGAAGGCTGGATATAAGGAGATTCAAAGTTTATTGAAGTATTACAACTCAATTATGATGAGACAATGATAACGACTTTACTTCAATTCTTATTAGCACATTTTTTGGGAGATTTTGTCTTGCAAACTACCAAGTGGGTAAAAGATAAAGAAGAAAAAGGATTGAAGTCTATCTACTTATGGATGCATATAGGTATTCATTTCCTTTTGATGTTTGTCTTCACGGCCTTCAAGGTCAAATTAATTCCGGTCATAGTAGCTATTGGATTAAGTCATTTAATCATAGATGTCATTAAAATTAAACTAAAGCATCGAATACCGGCTTCCTATCTTTTTTTTGGAGATCAATTGTTACATCTTCTTATCCTTGTAGGGGCATTAGGGCTTTATTTTGACATCAATTGGATTAGCTTTTTAAATCCTTCAGAGCATTGGATTATATGGATTTTAGCTTTTATAATGCTTACTTCCGTATCAGCTGTCATTTTGAAAGTAGCTTTATCCAAATGGGATCTTATGACCTTTGAAGGTGAAGCCTTGGAGAAGGCAGGCTTATATATAGGGATCTTAGAGCGTTTGTTTATTTTTGGATTTGTAGTTATGGGGTATTGGGCTGGTATAGGGTTTTTGATTGCAGCTAAATCTATATTTCGCTTTAGCGATCTATCTAGATCTAAGGACAGAAAGTTAACAGAATATGTGCTTATTGGGACCTTGCTGAGTTATGGACTTGCTATTATGATTGCTTTAGGAGCTTTATGGGCGCTTCGGTAGTATGGATCTAAATTTGTTGACTATTTTAACTTAAAAATTGAACTTAAATCATAGAAATGATGGTTTCAAAAATTTTGACAATTGGCTTGTTGCTCATTAGCCTTACAATATCAGCGCAATCAGATCTAGAAGTCTTAGAAAAGTCACCTAGACATCACGAATGGGTAGAATTGGAGAATGATGGGCGCACCTTATACAACTTTGTCGTTTATCCAGAAGTATCCCAAAAAGCAAAGGTAATCCTAGTCATTCATGAAAATAGAGGGTTAAACGACTGGGCAAGACGTTTTGCAGATGAGATGGCTGCCGAGGGATTTATCGCTGTAGCACCAGATTTGTTATCCAACACTTCAGAAAATATGTCCAAAACCAGCGATTTTGAAAATTCTGATGCTGCTCGTACTGCCTTATATGAATTGGACCCGAAACAGGTGACTTCAGATTTGGATGCTGCCTTCGACTATGCTAAATCTATCCCAGCAGGAAATGGAGAAGTTTCTGTTGTTGGGTTTTGTTGGGGTGGTTCACAAAGTTTTAGGTATGCTACTCACAATCCAGATTTAGAAGAGGCCATTGTCTTTTACGGTACTGCTCCAAAAGATAAAGCAGACCTAGCTAAAATTCAAGTTCCTGTGTACGCATTTTATGGAGGTAACGATGCTAGAGTAAATGTAACAATACCACAAACAGAAGAAGGTATGAATCAACTTGGGAACTTTTATGATTATGAAATTTATCTGGGTGGCGGGCATGGTTTTATGAGAAGTGGTGCTCAACCAGACGCCTCTTTAGAAAATAGCCAGGCTAGAGAAATGGCTTGGTCGCGCTTACTTGAGATTTTAAATTAATTTTTTTGCAATAATTGAGCTTTATAAATTTGATTAGTTTTCTTCTTTTGAAACCTACAACCTAGCCTTAGGAATATTTGGAAGAAAATGTCCTTTTAATTATTCTATACACCTTGAGACCATAGTTAGTGTAAAATACAGCTAAATGAAATTAGCATAAATAAAATCCCCGTATTATTTATAAGCTTAAAGGCAGCTTATAAATAATACGGGGATCATACTTTTAATTATTAAAGACAATACGTTTTGAATTTCTAAAAAACGAATTTCAAGTTATCTTTTGAGGATTCTTTTTATATAAGAAGCGTCTTTGTTGATTAACTTAAGAAAGTAGAGGCCTGTATTCAACTGATTTAAGTTGAGATCATTTTCGGTTTGAGACTTTAGGTTCTTCTTATAAACTTGCTTACCATTTATATCATAGATTAATACTTTATCGAAATCTACTTTAGAAGTGATGAATAATTTATCATTGAAAGGGTTTGGATATATAGAGATATCGTCTTCAGAGAATTCTAGTGTTGATAGAGTTTCACAAGAAACTAAAATCTCCCAGCCAGAATTATTAGCATTTGCAAAATTGGATGTAAAACTTACTGTAATAGCACCAGTGTTATTGGAAGCTTCAAAATAAGTTGTCGTTAAATTATTTCCAGTAAGATTCTCACCATCTAAAAATATAGGAGAGTTGATAGATTCTCCATCGTAAATCGTCATAAAATCAGCTCCATCTTCAAGATCAAAATCATTTATAGTAAAACTAATCTTATTCGCTGAATCTTCAGGATAGAATGTTTTTAGGAAATTCTGATTGCTTGGATAATTACCATTTAAACCACCTGTATCTGTAAATATTCTACCAGAACACCAATCATCGTCAGTTAGATAATTTGATTGAAATGATCCTCCCACATTACCGTTGGAGCAATTATTACCCACTTGAATTACATAATAAGTGTTGGGCTTTACATCATCGTCAAATAGGATTGAATTGCTATTAATAGTATTGAAAGAACCAGGTGTTGTGTTTTGTTCGTAAATTCTATAAATCCAAGAGTTAGAGATAACATCATCGATATTTACGATAAAAGAGTTTTCATTGGATTGGTTTACAGTCACTCCAGCAATGGTTCTCGTGCATGAATCAATGCAGTCAGTGCCAAGACATGATTTTGTGTCGATATTATTGTTCATATAAGCTTCAACCTGTGGATGAAATCCCAAGGCAAGGTTCATACCAGTGGCATCAAGATGGCAATAGCTCATTATAGTACCACCTTCTGATGGTATATCGGCATCATCGCAGCCTTCTGAATACCCATTATTTGGACCACAGGAATCAATAGCTGTATTGTCCCCATTCCAAAAACACGCATGAGTATGAGGTGATCCAAGAGAATGTCCCATCTCGTGCGATACAACATTTACTGTCCATGAATAAGTAGGTAACTCTTGATAATTTAAAGAGAGACCTGAAAAGGCATAGTTAAAATTCTGACACAAACTATTTATATAAGCTACACCACCAGTTACTGGCAAATCTAAGAGGTGAGCTAGATCACCATTAAATGCAATCCTGTTCTGTCTGAAATAAGTCAATTTATCTAAATTGTCACCTGTATAGGGATCTTCAACTTGCCAAATTAAGGCTTCACTTAATGCAGTTGGAATATTGGAATCACTTTACAAAGTTGCAACAATGTTATGCACCGATGTTAACCAGTTTAAAGTTGAACTAGTAGATGAAGAATTGTTAACATAAATATCATTCGTCAGTTCATAAAATACTCTAACGCAATTTGCTGAGGCAGAAGTGCTATTTGAAAAATCTGTCTGAGGGACTAAATCTCCAAATTGTTCAATCTTATCTACTTGACAAGTAAAATCTTGGCTTACAGTCATTTTCGCATCGTCGTATATGACATATTGATTTTTATTACGAAGCTGCGCTACAATTCTATTACCATTAGATGGGCTTGAAATTATTCCATTCAAAGTTTCATCGAAAAAACTAAAAACAGCTAAAGACTTAAAGTCATTATTAACTATTCCACGGTAATATAATCCTGGTTTATATTTTAAAACCTTGTCGTCTTGGTTACGAACTTTAAAGTCATCTGTTAAAACTTGGTGTCTTTGCATTTTAACCGATAGGGTATCATCTTCATGGTAAACATAAAAATGAATAAATTCTGGTGTTTCTTTTTGAATAGTTGAAAGAGCAGATTTACTCACAGAAATAGACTGGATGTCTGGGGCAATCTCCCTAAGTGAAGAATTTATCTTTTGAGTAGAATGCTCAAAAACGCTGTACTCTTTGAAGGTTTCATTTTTATTACTTGCATTTTTCATGGCTTCTTCAATGGATAAGAAGTCCTGAGAGAAAGTATTAGCACATATTAAAAGAGCGATTAAATAAATTATTTTCATAGAATGAGTTGGTTATTGATAGATTAAATTTTCATTTGTATAACTATCAAATTTAACACACTATTTTAAAATAACTCCAGAGCAGCTCCAATGAGGTCTCGAACGTCTTCGGAAAGTTTAATCTGCTCGTGCTCAATATCCACATCGGTTTTATAAAGCGGGAGTTGAGAAATGACTTTAGCATCCATTGTTTGTAACGACATCAGTAAAGAGGACATCGCAAATTCACCTCTAGGAGCTATAGGTGTGAAGGTAATGGGCAAGATTCTTTTATGAGCAAATTCGCCAGAGGCGGTACACCATTCTATCATATTTTTTAAGACAGCTGGGATATTATGGGTGTATTCTGGTGTGCAAATAATGATAGCATCTGCATCTAGAACCTGGCTTTTGAATGTTAAAATATTTTGAGGAACTCCGTTTTTAAGTCTATCTGGAGTAAACAATTCAAAGCTTGGTAGGAGATCATAAACGCTCATAGTATGCTCACCTTCAGCGTAACTTTGTATAGCTTTAAGGAGATAGTAATTACTACTATCCCGACTAGCCGAGCCTGAAATACCAAGTATTTTCATAGGTTTTAAGTTTATTTAGGGGAAAGATAAGGCGAGTTGTACCTAAATTCAAAAGAAAATAGCCGTAACATTTATAAGGTTTGCTGGAGTTTGAAATGTCTTATATTTATAAAAAACCTATCACTTATGTCTAAATTAAATTTAGTTATCTTATCGTTGGTAACGTCCTTCGCAACGATGGCTCAAAATCCTAATGAGGTTGTAGGTGCTTTCTTTTAAGTTTTAAATTTCAAAAACTATGAGGCTCTTAAGATTTTGGCGGTTCATGACATGAAGATTCATAGTTTAAAACTGGGAGATTCGGTTACAATTTCTTCTCAAACTGCAAAGGAATTTATAGAGGGGATTAAGTCTATGCCTGAGGAGGTTACAATTTTTGAAAAAATTATAGATTCTGACTCCATAATTTCAGAACATTTGGCACAATTCACTCTGCCGTATGAATTTTACGTTAATGGAAAATTATCTCATAGAGGAACTAATGTCATGACTTTATTGAAAACTAAATCTGGCTGGAAAGTGAGTTATGTTGCCGATACTCGCGAGAGTTCTTAATTTATCCCTTAATACTTTTATGTCTCCCTGTGATTTGTATTTTATTCTCTAAAAACCATAAGCTCTAGAAACTCAATTTGAAGTTGTCAGTAAAGACACGCTTTATATTTTATTGAAGGTAGTTCAATAAAAAAGGAGCAACGCTAGTTGCTCCTTTTTTATTTTCTAAGAATTCGGATTGATTATGCAAACAATACTGATTTAACATTTACAAATTCTTTGAGTCCAAAGCCACCGTGTTCTCTTCCATAACCTGAATCTTTAACACCTCCAAATGGCATATTAGGTTTTGCCATTCCAAAGGAATTGATAAAAATCATCCCCGTATCAAAATGTTTTTGAGCCAATTCTTTAGCCTTATCTTCATCTTTGGAAAAAATTCCCCCTCCAAGACCATATCTACTATCATTAGCAATTCTCATTGCATCATCGGTATCTTTTGCTTTTATGAGAGAAGCTACAGGTCCAAACAGCTCGTCATCATATGCTGGTTGTCCGGGTTTTATGTTGTCTAGAACAGTGGCGGGATAATAGTATCCTTCGCCTTCTGGCATTTTACCTCCACATAATATTTTCGCTCCTTTTTCAACACTTTTTTTGACCTGCTCATGTAATTCGTCTCTAAGATCTTTTCGGGCCATAGGTCCAAGATCACTGTCTTCTAGAGTAGGGTCTCCATGTTTGATGTTCTTCATCTGCTGTACAAAAGCATCTTTAAATTTATCATATACCGCCTCAACAACTATAAATCTTTTAGCGGCAATACAGGTTTGTCCATTATTAAAAAGTCTTCCGATAACGCAGGTTTTAACTGCTAGATCAATATCAGCATCTTCTAGTACGACATAAGCATCGTTACTACCAAGTTCCAATACAGTCTTTTTTAAAGCTTTAGCAGATTTTTCTCCAATGATTCTTCCAGCTCCCGGACTTCCAGTTAGAGTAACTCCGCGTACATGATCATTTTCTATTACCGCATCACTTTGATCGTGAGAAATCAATAATACTTTAAATAAATTTTCAGGTAATCCTGCTTCTAAATATATCTTTTCCAATAGCAACGCACTTCCAGTAACGTTTTCAGCATGTTTTAATAGGACTCCGTTACCTGCCATAAGATTAGCAATAGAATATCTCACTACCTGGTAAGCAGGGAAATTCCATGGCTGTATTCCGTAAATTACTCCAAGTGGAGAATAAGTAATAAATCCTTTGCCTCCTTCTGGTAATAATCTTTCCTCGTCTTTAAGAGCCTCTGGACCAGTTTCAGCAGTATAGTCGCATATTGCTGAACAAAGATCAACTTCTGGTTTGGCTTCTTTTTCTAATTTCCCCATCTCCTGAGTCATAAGTTTGGCGAGCTCGTCCTTATGTTCAGCTAATTTTTTACCTATATTTTTAATAATTTTTGCTCTATCTACCGTAGGCATCAATTTCCAGTCTAAAAAAGCTTTATGACAAGCGTCTACAGCCTTATTCATCTCACTATCTGACATTGGATCATAGTGTTTGATATTTTTACCCGTTGCAGGGTTTATCGTTTTAAGCTTAAAATCCTTCGACATAGTATTATATTTAATTAATAATTTATTAATTCTATAAAAATAGTTTATATCTATAAGCTTTATCGTAATAGGACGTTAAATCCTCGGTCATCATAGCCTATAAACAATTAAAGTTTTAGTAAAATAGCTTACGAAGTCATTATATTTCAAATGAACTATAAATGAGTTCATCACATCGGCATGATATCTACCTGATAATCTTACCGATTTTTACTACTAAATAGAAATCGAAAGGCAGAAAGCAAACTGATGTCTATTTTGAAATTTCAAATTAATTTGATTGGCATTACTACCAGTGAATAAAAAAGAGTCAAAATTTTAAATTGAAAGCATGTTCTAATCCAAGAGAATAGAAACCATAGTATAGGAATTTATATTCTACGAAAATTTATAGATTCTGACTCCACAATTTCAGAACTGCTGACTTATTCTAACTAAGATTCATTCTCTAATGTAGAATTTTACATAAAAAATTATAATGTCATGACCTTTCAAAAAACCAAATCTGGTCTGCAAATTAAATAGTCAATCATTTTCATAAGATTTCTAACTTATTCTTTAATAATTTTATAAGTCTCTGTTGTTCGTTGTCCTCTTCTTTGTAATAAATATACCCCAGACGTCCAATTTGAGGTGTCAATACTTGTGCTTTGAGAGTTAAGGACAAAATTATTAATAAGTTGACCTAGAAGATTATATATAAAAACTTCTTGTCCGAGAGCCTCCTTTGGAGAAAGGATAGTGGTTTGATTTTGAGCAGGGTTTGGATAAATGTTTAGTTTCAACTCAGAGTTCACTTCACTAATTCCTAAGCTACTTTCTTGGTATATCCTAACGTAATCTATTTCCATGGTACTTTGTGTAAAGTTAGGATCTATAATGGATTGTATTGCTGTGTTTAATAAGATGTATTGGTCTTGGTAGAAAGGCCAAGTCTCATCGTTTTGCACGTCTGGCTGATATGTATAATGCACATTTCCATCTACACTAAACACCATGCGGTCTGGATACCAGTCTAGAACGTAATTATGAAAAGCTGTTGAAGCCGTTGGAATAACTTGCCCTCCAACATTAGAGGTGTTTCCAAAGCTAGAAGGGGTGTGTAATGCACTTGAGATATAATTCTGGTTATCGCCCCAATGCTCCATAATATCTATTTCCCCACAGGCTGGCCATGGGGTAGTTCCAAAGCCTTGGTTATCCCAATATCCACCAGTTTCCTGTATATTTTGACCGAGCAGCCAGATAGCAGGCCAAGTACCAACACCTGTAGGTAATTTCGCTCTCACTTCAACCCGTCCGTAGGTAAAAGCAAATTTGGAATTGAGTCGGGCCGAAGTGTATTCTTTAGTCACTCCTTGGTCTGTAAAGGTTTCGTTTATAGCAACCAAGTTTAAGTTGCCATCTTCAACAAATGTATTCTCAATTCTATCTGTATAGTGTTGTATTTCTCCATTGAACCAAGAGTCACCAAAAGGTAATTCAGTTTGATGGAACCATTTATTTGTATTTATGGCACCGTCTGTATCAAACTCATCAGACCATACTAATTCATCGTAGACAGGATCATTTGGATTTCCGGGTTCATCTTGACTATCTGCGCCTTCAAAATAGAAATCATCTATATAGGCAGTTACTTCGTTGGTATTATTTTCGCCATTAAGTTGAAGCACCACTCGATTGAAATCGGTCCTGGTTAATGGTTCTGGAGAATCAGGGTTCAAATTGATATATTCATCTTGAAAAAAACTAAAACTTACAGTTTGCCATTGATCCAATTCTATTGTTTTTATAATTTCACTTTGGGTGGACCATGGAGCAGACTGATTTCTATTTTGAAGTTTCAAAGAAATTTGATTGGTTTGATTTCCTGTTAGAGATGGGGAGTGAACATAAATCTTCAAGCTAAAGGTTGAATTTTGATCTAAGAGAATAGCAGAAGAACTATCAAACCCAATATTGGCAAATTCTCCACCTGCATCTTGATATCTCAATACTGTTGAAGAAGGATTTGATGAATCTGTAAATGGATTACCGAAGTTTATATCCATAGAAGCATTATCTGCATACCATGTCGATATGGTCGAATTCCCTTCAAAATCATCTTCCAAAATCTGGGAAACTCCAGTAAAATTTATAAATAATAGTAAGGAGGAAAATAAAACTTTAAGCATGAATTTTTTTTTCACAATATATTCATTTACATAACCTTACTAAAACATGTTGTGTTAAATGTTAATACTCTTGAAGTAACAAAAGAAATATTTGACAGTTACTTCTAGTTTGTATAAATTTAAAGTCAACTATTATCACATGCTATGAAAAATAAATTATTAGTGCTGTGTGCCCTTTTGCCTTTAATAGGCTTTGGTCAATTGGATTTAAACTACCAGCAGCCCCACAAAAACATCCTTGAACTTGCAGATGCACCTATGCCACCCTCTATGAGCATAAATCCCAATGGGAGCAAGGCTTTACTTATTTATAGGAATCAATACCAAACTATTGAAGATCTAGCCGAAGATGAGCTAAGACTGGCTGGATTAAGAATAAATCCTAAAACAAATATCTCAAGTCGTACCCGTTTTTATGTGGATTTGAAATTATTTGATCCTAGTAAGAAAAAAGAATTTGAAATTGAAAATTTACCTGCCAATCCTAAAATTTCAAATATCAATTGGTCACCAAACTACAATTATATAGCATTCACAAATACTCTATCTACAGGGAACGAATTATGGGTCATCGATTATAAAAATAAATCTGCTAGTCGGTTGACTGCTGCTGTGGTTAATGGAAATATGGGGACTACATTGGCATGGTTGCCAGACGAATCTGGTATTTTGGTTAAGACGTTACCAGAAAAGCGACAAAATCTCATTGATGCAGATAATAAAATCCCAACGGGACCCACGGTTTCTGTTAATGAAGCAGGTGTTGAGGCTCAAAACAGAACTTATCAGGATCTTTTAAAGAACAAGGTTGATGAATTTAATTTTGAAGTTTTGGCGACTTCAGAAATTCATAAAGTAGATTTAGAAGGTAACCAAAGTCTTTGGAAACCAGCGGCGATGTATGGAAGTATGTCTATTTCTCCAGATGGTAATTATGTGATGGTTTCAGAAATTAAAAAGCCATTTTCTTATATAGTTACTTACGGTAGATTTCCAACTTCACACACAATTTATACTGCAGATGGTGACTTAGCACATGTTATTGCAGATATCCCCCTCATGGAAGAAATGCCCAAAGGATTTATGTCTACCAGAACAGGTCCTAGGAATATGTCTTGGAGAGATGACCAACCAGCAACCCTAGTTTGGGTAGAAGCTCTAGACGGTGGAGATGCCGATAAGGAAGTAGAGTTTAGAGATGAAGTTTATCAATTAAAAGCACCTTTTAATGCTAAAAAAGAGGATTTAGCCAAAACTAAATTGCGTTTTTCAGGAATAACTTGGGGAGATAAAACCACTGCTGTCTTAAGTGAATACTGGTGGAATACGAGAACCGTGAGAACTAGTATTTTTAATCCCTCCAATTCAGAAGCGGAGGCTGTACTTTTTAACGAAAGAAATTATCAAAATACCTACGATGATCCAGGGAGTTTTGTAACCACAAAAAATAAATTGAATCAATCTGTCTTGCAGATTCTGAACGGAAAACTAACGCTTACTGGAGAAGGGTATTCAGAAGAAGGAAAATTTCCTTTTGTAGATGAATATGATTTGAAATCTAAAACCAGTAAACGCCTTTTTCAAGTTAAAGAGTCCGACTATTTAGAGTCTTTCGTGAATATGATTGATGTTAAAAAAGGCTTGATTCTGACTAGATTAGAAAGTAGTAATGAGTTTCCAAATTACTACTTTAGAAATTATAAAACTGGAAGTCTAGAGCAAATTTCAAATTTCGAAAATCCATTTAAGGCCATACAAAATGTAGATAAAGAAGTTATTACTTACAAGCGTGATGATGGTCTTGAGCTTTCTGCCACCTTGTATCTTCCAGTTGGCTATGATAAAGAAAAGAAAGAAAAAATGCCAATGTTGATGTGGGCTTATCCACGAGAGTATAAGGATAAAAATAGTGCTTCTCAAGTGACCTCTAGTAGCAAAGAATTTACCTATCCATACTACGGCTCACCAATTTACTGGGTCAACAGAGGTTATGTAGTTTTGGACGATGCGGCTTTTCCTATCATTGGAGAAGGGGAGGAGCAACCTAACGACAGCTTCAAAACTCAATTGGTCGCCAATGCCAAAGCAGCTATCGACGCTGTGGATGAGCTAGGTTATATCGACAGAAATAAAGTAGCTGTTGGAGGACATAGTTATGGGGCGTTTATGACAGCCAATTTATTGTCACATTCAGATCTTTTTGCTGCAGGTATCGCTCGGAGTGGAGCTTATAACCGAACGTTAACGCCCTTTGGTTTCCAGTCCGAAGAACGCAATTACTGGGAATCACCAGAGGTTTATAATACCATGTCTCCATTTATGAATGCGCACAAGATGAAAACACCCTTATTGCTTATTCATGGACAAGCCGATAATAATTCAGGAACCTATCCTATGCAAAGTGAGCGCTATTTCAACGCCTTAAAAGGGCTTGGGGCTCCCGCAAGATTGGTTATGTTACCAAAAGAAAGTCACGGTTATGCTGCGAAAGAAAGTATCATGCATATGTTATGGGAGCAAGATCAATGGCTAGAGAAATATGTCAAAAACAGAGAGATGGAGGAATAAAATTTCTTCTGAATTTGTTTATAGAAAAGACTAGAAGTTATCTTCTAGTCTTTTTATTTCAGGTTAATTTCAAGCCTACAGAACGACAGTAGCGAAATGTCATTCCGACAGAGAAGTTGTTTTGCTTCGACGAGGAATCTCTTCATTCCGTGCAAGGCGGTAGCCGCGATGCGGAATCTTTATAGGTGATGTTCTGAATGTTGAAAAGATCTATCTCAACCTGGCTTCGATACACCCCGCTACAAAAAAGCGGGTCACTCAGCCACCAATTTACCATTGTCATCCTATGTTTGTATATATGATGAATAAAGTTATTAATTCTTAGATTCGGGAATTAATAATAAAGGGAGAAAGAGCAAGACAACTATTTGTCATTTGTCATAAAGACCGTTCGGAATG
>Ga0306910_1000567_pt1 | contig 16458 bp, 8 predicted proteins | sample AntRauMFilla2698_FD_190438 | JGI IMG/M metagenome (GOLD analysis project Ga0306910, IMG submission 190438) | Saline lake microbial communities from Rauer Islands, Antarctica - Metagenome Filla 2 #698 (v2) (version 2) | ecosystem: Environmental > Aquatic > Non-marine Saline and Alkaline > Saline ... | reverse complement strand
CTGCCTCTCTCTCTGTCTCTGTCTCTGTCTCTGTCTCTGTCTCTGTCTCTCTAATATTCGGCGTACTTGTAGTTTTGCAGCGGGTATCCGTAGATGTCCATTGGCTGGTAGTTCTCGCCATCACTTTGGTCATAGGCGTAGGACTCTTCGAGCTTCATGGCCATGATGAGAGAATATGAGCTGAATACGCCCAGCACTATGAGAATGGCGTAGACGTAGATAAGTACGAACGCGAGATTGGCTGCGATGAAGAACACTGGAAGAACAATGTCCACCAGGACGAACAACACAAAGTACTGCGACATGTTGGCCGGTAGCGACAGGATGTTGAAGTAATAGTGTCTCGAGTAGATTTCGGAGTCTGACATGTCAAGGGCGTCAAAGTAGGTCGTTTGCTCTCCCAAGATCAGCGTGAAAAGCATGCCAAGCACTGGGATAGCGGTAAGACCATCGAGTGAAGACGGGAACATCTCCCGTAGCGAGAAGACGAGGTTGGCGCGGATGTCGCCGAATCCCGCGTCTCTGATGTAGTGTGCCATCTTGAAGTCTTTCACGGCATCGCATTGGTAACAGTTGCTCTTGTCGTACTGGCCAAGAATGGATCCACTGAAGAAGATGTCGCAGGGGGGGAATATGACGAATCGCCAGAGGTAAATAATGTCGTTGGCCAGCATCCAGGGTAGCGAGGGGAAGCAGCGGAACGACCAATTGTAGGTCAGACTGAGAGTGGCGTAGGCGAGGATTGTAGCATATCCGGTAGAGATGATCCCGGTGACGATTCCCAGGTCAAATGGGAACAGTCCGACGATGAAGGATGCTCCTAGGAAGACGCGAAGGATAGCAAAGATCGTCTCACCGAGTGACGCGTGTTGCCGAGAGCTGTCGAATTCATCTCGATAATCACAGCTGTTGAACCAGTCCAAGAGGAACGTAATGATGCTTGCAGCGGATACGACGCCGTTCTGGAATCCGTCCAGACCGGAATCTACGAGTAGTGTTATACTGTCTAGCAAGCTGCCAAAGATGGCAAAGACCAGTGCGAACGTGATGCCGTTTACCGAGGCCATGTCGGGTTCGGGTACGACAAAGGTCCCAGTGCTGTTGGTGGGTTCTCCGAAGTCCGTGCCGTTTCCAAACAAGATGTTGCCGAGCTCGACAAAGTTGTCAGACTCGATATACCCCGGGTTCAAGTACGCAGCCACGGGATAGTCGGGATTGGGGAAGCGAACCGGTAGCGTGGCGTTGCTTCCAACCACGATGTAGCCTTCGTTGCTGTTCACTACGGATGCCTCGGCGGACCACGTGAAACCACCGGTGAAGATGAAACTCTGATAATATTCCAGAAGGAACAGGATGGCATTGATCCCTCCCTCGATGATCGTCGCCAGCAGGAAGCAGATTTCGCACAACTGCCCTACATACTCCCCGCACGCCTCAACGCCGACTTCTACAGCATACGCAAAGATGCCTGGGCGTCCCATGCGGAAGAGGTAGGCTCGGGGATGGGTTTGCATAAAGTTGTAGGTCCGACTTCCAACTTCTTGCTCTTGTTCGGGTGAATCGGGGACTTCCTCGTCTATGCCTTTGTAGCGACGGTACGATAGGATTGCTTTCCTTGACATCGTCTCTATGACCACATCCTTGAGCATGCTGAACTTGGCCGCTCGGATGTTGGCGTTCGGGGTACCCTGGGTAACATAGTACATCCAATTCACGGCAGTCGTCGCCATGCCGTCAAAGGCGGACTTGTAGTCTGGCCTGTTCGTTTGTTGGAGGGTGTCCAAGTACGAGTCAACCGACGATTTCGCCAGTACCCGTGCCTCTTTGGTCAAGGAAGCCGGGAGTAGCGTGTGCATATCTTCGTAGTACCGTTCACGGGTCCTAGCCGTGATCTCGCCTGGGGCGTTTGTCTTCTTCATGGAGTCGTAGAGTCCCCAGACCGCCTGTATAGACACGGCATTCCCAAAGGAGTTCCCAAACGTGTAGAGTTTGTCGCCTAAGATCGCATCGTCTCGGATACGAATAGCCTCGTCGGACGGTTGGAACCCGTAGAGCTGGGCTCGCTGGATTTCACCCGTGGCACTCCGGTACGCGGACCACTCGGCAGTGTAATTGTAGGCGTACGCGGCCAGCGTGTCGATGGCGATTCCCATGGCCTGCCGCGTTGCGGTACTGGCTTCGTTGTAGTTTCTCCGCATATTGTTCTTGGTGTACTCCTCGCCTAGGCCCGAGTAGATGTTTCCGATTCCCCAGAACACGTTCTTTATGGACTGGTACTGGTAGCGGGACAGCTCTTCGTCGCTCATCCCAAGCTTGAAATCGCTTAGTGTGACACTCTTCACCTCGCTCAGGTCCTGTGTTGCATTCATGACGGAAGATCGGGCAAAGGAGAATAGTTGAGATATCGCGTTCCCGGTGCTCGCCACTGCCTCTGGATGCTCCGCGTGGTTGCGGAGCATGTAGTCGTAGACGGTGTACTGCCCGATCACCGAGACGACATCCTCGGGTCCAGTGATCAACTCGTAGTGTCCAACCCAGAGTCCCTGGGCTTTCCACTTGGCTTGGTATTCGGGACTGGCCACGATGTGGGGATCGGAGAGCCGGTCTGCGCTGTAGTGGCGCCAGATCGTCATCTCGCTGAACACATCAATCGGGTACCGCACCTGGCGGAGGGTGCTGGTCATCAGGTCAGAGGGAATAAAGTCCACACCCATGGTCTTGGAGGCAGAGTCGATGTAGCTTCGGGTGCGGAAACAGTCGATCGCAAAACTCACTTCGAGGTGGGTGAGTGAAGAATATCTCGTGTCGCTTTGTGCGTAATGCATCATGACATCGTCACACTGGTTGGGGATCTCCGAGTGTTCCGCGGCTACCCGGGGGTCTCCTGCCGTCAGGGGTGGACTGGCCGGATCCGAGTTGGATACAAACGTGTACGGTGTCCTGGTGTGTGTTGATGGCATTCCGTTCTCCCAGCTGTACACAGCAATACAGTACAGAATCGCTTTTCGGCTGAGTAGTGGGATTGAGGAAAGGGTACTGTCCTGGTAGTTCGTAACTTCGTTGCACGAAAAGGGTAGTGTAGCCGTATCGAGGCCTACAGTTCGGACTAGTTCCTTGACGGTCACTCCCGTGTCTTCCAGTGATCGCTTTCCACCAAAGAACGTAATGATATCGCCAATCAACGGAATTCGTTTCAGGAACCCGAGGATTAGTCTACCTAGGTCGACGACGAAGATGTCGAAGAGTCCGATGAAAAAGTTGAAGAATGCCCCAAGGGGATCTCCGCCAAACAGACTGGAGAAAAATGATACAAACAGACTGACTACGTTCAAGAGCAAGTCAATCACCCCAATAACCAAGTCGATAATGGGATCGATCAACGTAAACAAGAACGTGTAGATGGGGCCTGGACCGCACTCTTTGATATCTGTCTGTTCTTCGTTCAATCCAATAAACTCGAGGGTACAGAAGAAGCAGTCTATGGTGTGGGCAACCGCGTAGATAACGTTTGCGCCGTTGCGGAGTGTGAGTCCCAGAAGAACGACGATAAAGTCGCCAAACTCTCCGTCTCCGGTGAGTGGTCGCTCGTAGACAAGGTTATTATAGAGGCTGTTGACAAAGGTTAAGAACCCAATCAAGAAACGACCGATTTCACATGGAATGCTTCCGATGCACTCGTTGGCCGTTCTGCACTCTCTTTTTGTAACCTCCGAATCCGAAAAGCACGGTATCGAAAAGGGGATGGCGAATCCTATAATGCATCCCATTTCGCAGATGGTACTCTCCATGCGAATGATGATTTCGTCAAAGGTAAGCAACTCTTCTGCTGAAATTCCCAGTCCAGAAGACAGACCTATCAATGCAACCGCAAAGTCGACAATCTCCCGAATTGCGATAATCAAAATCTGTGCAATCTCAAACACAAACGAACCAGAGCAGCAAAAGAAGCTGGAGGTATCTCGAGGATCACCACATACGAGGATGTAGTCCTGTCCGTTGAACTGCCATACAAAGTCTCGCATTCCGATCGCCACCGTAACCGCCCCTATGAAAATTGGGTCAATGTCGAGGTCTCGGGTAGTGGGGGAGGTTTTGAACTGGATGAGTTCCAGCGCGTAGAAGCCGATCTGAGAAAACAGTCTGACAAATCCGGCAATTACTTTGAAGAGACCATCTGCAATCTGCCCCATTGGTGAGTTGATACTCCCAATAAAGCGACTTAGGAACTTGGCTGCCTCGTAGATGTTGTAGAATAGATGATCTCCCTCCACGGGCATCGGTTGTCGGAAAGCTCCTAGGTTTACAGAGTCGTCGTAGAACTCTCGCATGAATCCCGTAAACTCCAAAAAGTTCTGGGCATCAAGGTAAAGGAGGCGACGGATGAACTCGGTGATGGTCCTTCCAACGCTGATTGGGATTCGAATCCCGTAGCGGATCATGAACGCGACATCGATTCCAGCTAAAAGGAAGAGGTTGGAAAACGCAGCGACTGCTTGGTCGAAGTGATCGAACGATCTATCGGTCACCCAAAACACTTCTCCGTCGGACGTGAACAGGATGTCGATATTGGCAAGAGCGTTGAGGAAGATCTCTACAATCCGTAGAATGCCTGCGGCAACCTCAGTGATGATACGTGTGAATCCGGGATCTGGCGCCAGGTAGTAGATCAGTTCATCCGGGATGAGATCATCGTAAAGTTTGGCATTGATGTCCTGAATGGCAAGTCTAGTTCTGTGACTGTGAGCCATAGCGTTGTGTTCAAACGCGTTCTTGGTGTTGTTTCTCGTGAGCGGCATGAGGCTTTCAAATCCTTCCATGGCACCCCGGTAGTGAGATTCTTCGTATTGTAGTGGGTACATAATACGGTAAAGATCGGCCGCCTCTTCGCTCGAAAGTCCTTGGGGTGTATAGTCTGGAATAGAAGAATCGACAAGCATCCGGAGTTTTATCATCGGGGTGAGGGGTGCATCCGAACGGACGAGTCCCGCTTTATGGTTCTTATTTCTCCTCTGAATCTCGGCTCCAGACGTCGCATTGACGATGTTGGTAATGATTCCCACAATAACTTCAAACAATACAAAGACTGCGTCTTCAATGGCATCTCCGCCAAACAGAATAAAGTCTATGATTTCGTCGAATAGGAATTCAAACGTTAACGTGTTGTTGATAACTGCGTTACCGAACACTTGGATAAGTTCGACTGCTGTCCCGACCACGGCATTCAATGCAATAAATAACGATGGAAGTTGCAATACGCGACTGACCAATGCCCACGCAAAATCGAGAATTCGGCAGGCGCACACCAGCACTTCTTCCAGAATATCGATGAGGTCCCCGATTCTCTCCAAGGTAGTGATGATGTTGAGCTCGCCTTCGGTGAGAGGAAAGTTCCCAAGGAACTGCCCCAGTGCAGCAAAGAATGTCAGTAAGATTGTTCCCAATGTCTCCAGGATGTTCTCGAGACCAGAGTTTGCTGAACAGGTCGTTGTAACTCCCCGTATAGACTTAGTGAGAAGGCGAGAAATTTCTCGATAAAAGTTGAAGATTGCTATCCCTACATTGTAGATCAATCGGGCGATCTCGAGTAGGGGGTTTATGGTCGTGGAGACAATCCGTTCAGCGCCACATTGGCGAACAACGAGTCCCGCCTTGACGAGAGTCCCGGCGTTGTTTAGAGCCAATGTGAATATCCCGGCAACGGCAGCGTACACAAAGAGGCGAGGGAGGCGGGTGGCTGCACGAGCGCCAACTTCTGCGATTCCGGAAGCAGTGGCCACGCCCACTGCGTAAAAAAGGGTTTTCACCGCGACAACCGCCTGTCCCATGATGAAGTAGTTTTCAGAACGCATATTCGCATTTCCACTGGCGAAAAAAACGCTATAGATTGCGTATGTCGCTATCATGATGATCGCAAATACTAGAGGTAGTACCAAGGCCAGTACCACTATGGTAATAAGGACACTATCCATAGCGTATAGACTACTACTACGCCGATACGAGTCAGATCTGCGTAGACTTCTCTATAATTACGGCACGACAGAGGTCTGCAATTCACTTGCTTCTAACGGGGTTGTATAACAAGACCTGAATCAAAAAACGCAGAGTTAATGGAGGCCGTTGAAGAAGAACTCGCTGATTCGCACTGTGGTGCAAATAAGAGTGATTCGGCTAGACCTCCGCGCGAGGCCGGGAAGGACAGAGACGAAGGAGAAACGATACAAGAGGAAACACGGGAAGAAAGAGATGGAGAAGGAGACGACGGTAGAGGTGAAACTGAACGAGTGGGAGTGGGCGGGAGCACTGCGTCAACGTCCGCGGTCGTTCGCAGTCGCCCCGCTCGATCCTCTAGGATCAGACTGTACAACGATCCGGCCGAGGTACAGAAAAGGGAACTCGAGAGGCATACTGTCCGAATTTCAGCCAGACTGTTCTGGTTTTGGCCCCTGTCAATCATACTTGCTGCCGGCTACGTACTTCCCCTATGTAACGAGACTGCACTGACTATGCACTACGTCTCGACGTATCCCGGTCAGTTGAACACGTCGCTCCCTATCTCGGCGAGACTTGAAACCTATGATACAATCATGGAAAGTATGTGGGTCTATCTTTGCACATTCTACGCTATCAAAATTGTCACATTCGGTGTCCTCGTATACCTGAGTCACTGGTGGATTTTCGAGGATGTACACAGCAGTGCCTATGTCTTAACTTCCGTCGACCCCCCATCCATTGACGTAAGGAGGGGAGCCCAGGGGAAGGAAGAACTTCGACAGGACAACTCGCTCTTCCTCACTCATCTAACCTATGCGATCATCTTTGAACAGCTGCTCTTTGTGCCTTACCTGGCGTATATACTGGAGAAAGTTAGCGTGTCGCCAGGCGTCGCACAGACTCGCACCAAAGGGGCTGTGCGAAAGGGGGGCGTTTCGGGACCCACTCGACTATTCAAGTTTATCATGTTCTTCTTCTCCTTTGCGGTTGTCGCCGCCGACTTCGAGGGCGATCTCGCGCCGTTCGCCATTCGGTGTAAACAGGAGCTACTCATCTACAGCGAAGGACTCAGTTATACGGAACAGGATTTCACCGAAGTGCCCATTCGAGGGGGAGAGTTAGCAGAAGAGCCACTGTTCACGGTCCGTGCCGGAATAACGGCGGAAGGAAAGCATATTTGGCCAGCCGAGTTTTCGATGGGCCCCATACATTCCAATGCAACAGATGAACTCGGGAAGAAGTTTGTGATTCCGTGGTGTCATCGGGTGGGCTCTGTGCCTTCGCGTATTCCCACGAACAGACACATATGTCATATTGACGCGAGCAGTGAGCACATCTCCACGGAGTCGATTATCAACCGAGACTTCCACATGGACTGCCACACCTCTATGAACCTCATGGACGTCTCGCGAAGTCTCGATCTAAAGAACAAACCGGTATGCATGACGCGCGAGTTGCACCGATTTTTGAAACACGGGCCCGTCCCAGGCGTACAGTTTGCGGGAACATCGCGTTACGTTAAGCTGAACGGGGTACGCAAGCCGACCGCCAAGGACGAGTGTCTAGCGTTACTGGAACTGTACATTCCGAAGAATGAACTGTCAAATGCAGCCTCTTGGTCCTCCGAGCACAACACGTTGCATGAAAATGTGTGCGACTTTGGGGACTATATCCTACAGGAGTTACATCGCGATGTGCAGTTCCAGCGAGAAGACGGCGAGCTGCATATGGAAGAAATACTCTTGTCCAATGGAAAGAGCTTCTACCGCCCCAGAGAAATATCCACCCCTCTACTGGACTACAGTGAAAAGTATAGCTTTAGTCCGATACTGAGCTACGGGGACTTATGGGAACAGAGTGCCGTAAGCACAACGATGAAAAATTACATACCCATTTCCCCATGCAGACGGATGCACGATTACGTGAGAAAGAGCTTTATTGCAGCAGAGAGCGAGAACCGGATACGACTGGTCTGAATGGGCGGAGGGGGGAGAGATAGAGTAGTTTTTGTGCCCAGTAAAACTTTCCTTGCAATCGCAGTTCACTGGATTGTGCAGCCGTTTCGTTCATACCTTACCTAGAGTTACCGGTCGTACACCATGGGCCATTTCGTCTCGGTGTACTATGGGACCATTCTCTTTATTGTGGCATTCTCTGGCTTGTGTGTCGTACCGACAACTTCGCAGCAGTCGCCGGTCCGCAACGCGGACGTGATTTGCAGTTCCAGGAAGGGGGCTGAACTGTTGATCTACGAAGCCTGCAAACAAGACGCACTGTGTCTAAAGCTGTTCCCCGACATCCTAGAAGTCGAGCGGATCCTCGAGTTTGACTCCTCTGAGTGGGAAGTCGACATGGAGATGTTTGTCACCCCGTTTGATGGAATCTTGACTATTGCCTACCGGATTGATCTACTTCTTAACATCTCAGACACAGGTGACACAGTTCGCTTTGATGACTACCCCGTCCAGCTCGGGGTGACACACCCAAACATATACGAGATTGTATGGAACGCCTTCTCGCCTCAACTGCCCCGTATCTTAGTAGCGCCCGTGGGTTATCCCAACCATACTCGGGTAATTGACTGTGAGGTGTTTGGGCTGTCTGCACCCATAACTTCCGAGGAAGCGGTCGTACAGTCAATGGTCACGATACTGACCGCAATCAATCGCTACGTCACAATGGTGCATCATCCCGATACATGCAACGACGTAAATAAGAAGCTTATCTACCTCGGAGACGGAAATGGTCTAAAGTGTGAGTGTATCGAAGGCAGGAACTGCGGTAGTCGCGAATTTGTCCTTGTGTGGTTTACTGGCATCACGCTTGCAATATTTCTTATCACCTTTGCCATGACATTTGTCATCGTAATCTCAGCTACGCAGCTGAGCGACTTTCAACTGACAGCAGGAATTAACGATGGTATGACTGCAGACAACAAGTCAGCATAATATAAACAATAAAACGCTCTCTTCTATCCGTCTCGCGCGCTCTCTGTCTCTCTGTCTCTCAGTCTCTCTCACTGTGTGTGTGTGTTTCTCTTCTGCATGGATGGCATACATGCATATTCCACTGAATTCATTCCGTTAAATAATGAATACGGTACCAGAGTTTCAGTGGTATTCGTTCATCCCGTCTACCGTATCGGCGAGTGGGCCTCTTCTTCGCCAAGGGAGGAAAATGGCAGTGTCGGAGGAATCAGAGAGACTGGATAAGTACCTAAATACACTTCGCGCGAACATTGGACGAGGGAAGAGCGGCAATGCACTCGAAGAGTACCTGGGAGCCATGCTGGCCCTGTCTGAGAGACTCACCTGCCAACTAGACAGGCCGCTAAGCTACACGGTAGGAGACTCGCCGAAACGATACCCTTACCGAAAACCAAGCGATCTGAACTCGTTCTCTTCCACTTCGGCATGGACGGAGGTACTCGTACTGCTCAGTATGAGTGTGATGGAATCTCGTACCAATGCCACTCGATTGTTCTCCATGTTGCCCGTGGGCGATGTGCAGCATACGACAGACACCGCGAGTACGGAGAAGAACGTCAGTCTCTTCGTGGACACAATCAACGCCCTTTTCTACGTAGGACTTCTGATTCGCAAGATCCGGTCCCTCTACGACACAAATGTCTACGTATTTCCGTTTGATGGACTGAACTATGAGACTACAATGCATATGTTCTCGTTCATCGAAAAGGAAACGATGCTCTACGGCATAGAGTCGATCTTCGCGCTGCGTCTTTACATGAGCAGTTCCAACGGGTTCAGCCAACCAGAGAAGATTACAATGGCCAGTATTCTTAGTCAACGCTACAATGAGATCATCTTGGACGAAGGGACAAGCGAGTCGTATATACCGTATCTAAGCATGAGACACCACTACTGGACAGGTAAGTACTACCTTTTCCTTACGCGGCTCGTTGATATCAATCTTCGAGACGCGACCAGCGTAAAGATTAAACTGCGCTACGACGAAGAAAACACGACGGCTGTCCTCTATGCGTTTTTCCTCTCCGTTCGACTGACCGGCGATATGATTTCTTCCGTCGTATCCAATCCTGCAAAATACCCTCCTGCATTGGTACAGCGAGTTAAGGGACGAGAAGTCGGGACCCTCGGCAAGCTACGGGAAATAGAGGCAGGGTTGCGACAGCAAGTCCCCGAGTTTGCTTCATGCACCGACGATGAACGTATGGTCGAATACGTGTCGAGGACACTAGTATGGAAACGGCAGGGACCCGTGTCCGACGAGGACTTTCTACTCTTTGCTGAAAACGGGCCAGCACTCGTCGACCGTCTGTTCGCCAGGCTTGACAGTATTCAACGACGGGTGGTAGAGCGCTTTCCGTTATGCTTCAGCGAAGACATAGATTTCTCTTACCTCGAAGAAGAAGAAGAAGTTGCAGGCAGCAACAGCCTTCCGCTTGCCGGTGCATGGTCACAGACGGTGACATCGGCATCCAACGCGCTAAAGAGTACCAGTACTAGACCAGGGTACCAACCCGAAAGGCTAAGAACCGAGATTCCATCGATGGACTCCCTCCTGCAGCGCGTCCTTGCTCTGGATAATGCTTCTGGCACCATACAAAACGAGGGAGATATAGAACTATATCGTGTACAGGGAGTTCTCCTAGAACGTCTTCGGTGGTGTGAGTTACTCAAGCACACCCTAGACGCTCGTGCCTACTCCTCTCTATTCAGCGAGGAGGATCTAGGGTCCCAGATATACACTATTCGCGAATGTATCGTTGCACTGGCCACTGACATACAGTAACTGAAAAAATAAAAATTTATTGTCTTCCGTCTTATTTCATCTCATTCGGGTCGTCTACAGGTGTTGCTACTATTGGGATGCGATCTCTGACGCAGTAAGACTCGAAATCAATGTACCGTAATTGGAGGTCGAATGAACTCTCTCGGTGATCCTGTCGATCATGTCGAAGTGCCTCTGGGTAAAACACCCTTCGAACATGTCTCCCTGTTCCATGAGTCCAGAATCGTCGGGGTTCTCAACGACTGCTTTGTTCCCTCCTCTGCTCGAGGCCGTCGCATTTGCCACGAGCCATTCGCTGGCGTCGGCGATGGGAACCTTTTCGTAGCGAGATGCAAAGCGTGACTGGAACTCCGCGAGTCCGGCGCCGCGTTCGGGTTCACGCGAAGAGGCAGTTGCGTTGCGAGCGAGTTTGGAGGGCGGGAGAGACGCGTTTCGGTACCCCGTCTCCTTCTCGTGGTCGTCTTCGTCGTCAAATCCGGCGTCCCGGTGGGATCTTTTCTGCGCAGGCGAGGGCCGCGTGAAAGAGCGCGAGAGGCTGTTGTAGTCCATCGTCTTGACGGGTCTGGCGAGAGAGGGAGATGATGTCTTCTGGCTGGCAAGACGCAATGAACTGGACGTGCCCTGGGTGCTCCGGTAGGGCTTCTCGGGAGCAAATTCGATGTCCTTTCCTCTGGTGAATAGTTCTTCGAGTTCCTTCCGTCGGAATTCAGACTTTCTGGCACTCCATGCGCTGGAGGAGAATGCAGCGCAGATGTTGCGGTCGCCCTTGCTGATTCCGTTGTCGCCGGGACGGAGAATGTTGCCCGTGGTCACCTTTGCGGGAATGCCCGCCTTCTCGCTCTGTGTGAGATCACTCCCCACCGCATTGAGCTGATCGATGGTGTCTTTGGCACGCCCACTTGCAAAGTTCTGGACAACCGAGAGGTTCTTCATGATAGGAAGATATTTGGAGTCGAAGCTGATCTGTGGATTCTTCACAATCTCCGCCGAGATCGCATCGATCACTTTTTGCATTGCAATGGCCACATCCAGGACCCGGATGGGATCCATCTCCGTCTCTCCCGACTCGAGGCTTTCCACGTCTTTCGCCATCTTCTCGATCAAGGCGACGTTCTCGTCGAGACTCGGGTTTCCGGTCGAAGACGTGTCCATGGGATCGACACCGTCCTCTTTCGAGGGGTCCAGCGAAGGAGAGGAAGTCGACTCGACGCCTTCCATTCTGTCTTGATTGTTGTTGTTCTCTGGCTCAATGTCCGGAGTTCCTTCCACGGTCTGATTGGTACCAGGTGAAGGACGGAAAATGGTCTTTGAGACTTGGGGTTCACCGCTCATCGGAATAAAGAGTGAATTGTAATCGGTTGCCGAGAACTGATGCATTGCTGGGGTTACACTGTATAGTTAGTTCCCTACAGAACAAAGTATCGGAAATATTGCCCCCCCCCCTCGTAATGCAAAAAACTATACCTTGGACTTTCTCCCCCACCCCTTGAAGACCCTGTATAAGAAATCTTCTGAGTCAGACGAGGCTCCCTTGGCGTAGAAGGCTTCTTGGGTTCAGAAGGCCCAGCTGACCCAACCTGCTTCTCTGACTCAGACCGCTTCTCTGGCACAGAAGACTTCCCTGATTCAGGAGACTCGTCTGACTCAACCTGTTTCTCTGACTCGGAAGACTTCGCTGATTCAGAAGACTCATCTGACTCATCTGACGCAGACCGCTTCTTTGGTACAGAAGACTTCCCTGATTCAGGAGACTCGTCTGACTCAACCTGCTTCTCTGACTCGGAAGACTTCGCTGATTCAGAAGACTCGTCTGACGCAGACCGCTTCTCTGGCACAGAAGACTTCCCTGATTCAGGAGACTCGTCTGACTCAACCTGCTTCTCTGACTCGGAAGACTTCGCTGATTCAGAAGACTCATCTGACTCGGGGGGCTTCTCTAGTTCAGACGGGCCTATAAATTTAGCGTTTCGGTGAAGAATACATGTAATATGGGAGGTCTGAATTTTTACCTTTCACTTCGGATCCCTCACTCACTGGACGAGGTTCATCGTCTCCCGCATCGGGTATCTCATCCACTATGCCGCTATTCGCCACGAGCGTATCTTCGTCGACGGCGTCTTTCATCTCGACATCCAGATTTTCTTCAGTGAACGTCTGGGCGATGGGGGGTGCCACGTTACCAGGGGGGACGCCTTGATTCTCTCCGAGGCCTTTCATTCTCGAGATGGCTTGTTCGATATGGTGTTGTGTTTTGCTGTCATAGATGTCAGGACTCATGGGCAGTCCGTACTTGTGCTCATGGGCGATAGCGATGTGTGCCATCTGGTCATAGAACATCTTCATAAACTGCTGGTACTCTTCTTCTATAAGTCCGAGTACCATGGAGAAGCGGCGCGTGAAGTAGACCCCGTCCTTTAGGTGAAAGAGTCTGACCTTTTCTACCATGGTACGCTCGGTGAGGGTGATTTCATGAATGAAGGTGCTATTGTTGCGTGCCAGATTCCAGTCTTCGGTGGTTTCGATCTCATGGCGCAGCGTGGAGAACTCGGGGTCCTGGCATATTCCATAGTGGGTGGTGTCCAAGTTGAAGATACTCTGGGGCTGATGTGCTCTCATGCGGAGGGCGTTTGCGCAAAAGGGCGAGAGTCCATACCAGTGACCCTGGTTGATTTCCTCGAGTATCTTTCGCGAATCTGGGTGATCAAACAGAGCTCCGACGATCAGCAAGCGGTTGTCGAAAGTAGACATGCCATAGCGAGCCTCGCCGATTATCTCCTCTTCGGATGGAATGTACGAAGGACCGACTGAACCGGAGCTTCCGTGATTGAGGACAAAGGGGATGGGCTTAATCTCCAGTCTCCTGATGTACTCTCGATGTTCCGCAGAAGAAAGGAACGTCCCTTCGTACGTGTGCGCATTTGCCCCTGGTACCGGGGGGTCGCCCGTGGCAGTGATCCAGCCTATTACGTTGCGGTCCGACATGAGTGGGTCAGTCGCTAGACCAGAAACAAGTGAATTAGTTTACCTACGGGGGGGAAACTACGACACTCTCTTGGTAATCGACTACTGGCTTCCATCGCTCTGAACAAAACCCGGTTGCTATCTTTTGATTCTGATTGTCTGACTCACCGACAGACGTGCAATTACCCCCCGCAGTTCCGACCAATCCGCAAGAAGGTCTGCATTCGCCTCACCGACACCGTCGATTAGTATGTCTACCATGTGTAGCATGCTCTTCCGGCCGGTCCTCGTGACACTACTACTACTACTACTACTACTCCTACTGAATGTCGATCCGGTACACGGAGCTAGGGAGTTTACGACATGCGGAACACAGCTCGGGAATGCGATGGGCACTAACTTGACCATACCATTTGTTACCATTGAGCAGCTTGCGGACGTCGACATCGGAGGTGGCGTTTTCCTTCCCGCTACGAGAGTGACGGTCTCTATCGAGACGGCCATTGACACACACGTCGCCAATCGCAACAGTTCTCTAAGCTATATGGTGCCCGATGATGCATATACGGGATACGTAACATTGCCCTATCCGTGGTGTACCCACGAGGTGCAATCCTCTTCGTGCGTCTCTCAGCTCGCATATGGTGTAGATCGATTTGACCCCGCCGGATGTCCTCTTCGAGCGAAAGACTTCGGTACGACGTCAGATCGGAGTCCATTTGAGGCCGGGCGTATTACAGCCTTCCCGCTTAAGGATCCGGCGTGCGTCGGAGAGCCCCTTCTCTTTACATATATCGGCGTTTCTGCAGACCGAATTGATCCCACCTTTAACGACGTGTACACCTATTCGTACGCGAATGTACTACTCGGGAGAAATGGAACAGGGCCGGGGTCCGACGCGCTGTTCCAAGAAGCAACCTGTGCGATATCCGATGGGTTTGAAGATGGGCTGAACACTGGTCCCGACGAGTTTATCTGTGGTCCGGACACAGACCTACTCCTGCGCTGTCCAGCGGGAGGGCATCCCGCAGACGGCTTCTATGGACCTGATATCGGAATCCAGATAATATGTACCGACAGCATCGAGAATTCGGGAATCAGTTCCACCATAGGCGCGCCATCGGGAAATCGCAACGCGGTCATGAGGGTAGAACCTCGATATATCTCCTCATCCCTGGTCGCCGAGGTGGACATACAATTCGACCCGCTTCTTTTTACAACTCCTGATATATCCGGGAGGAGATTCGTCTGGAATGGGCTCGCCGCACAGATCTACACCCCGTACCGGAATCTCACCTTTGCGGCAAAGTACAGGACCGATAACGAGCCGTACATCGAGGCCCCGATCGGAACGTTTGACAACCCTGACCTCGACAGTATACCTCCATGTATCTGTGGAGTCACCGTACAGTGCGATGGACTAGGGAGAGCCCGCAGCGAGGCTGTCTATGACCCTCAAAACGTGCCTCCCGTCGCAGTTATCGTTCCCGACCCCATACCAGACGGGAGAGGCTTTTTCGAATACAACGCAACAAGAGAATTCATATTGGTCGGAGTAGGGTCCACCGACCCAGACGGCAGTCCTGTGTCGCCGATTAGACATTACTGGGACCTTATCGAAGCTCCAGCGGGAGGAGAAATCTCCTTCAGCGACCGGGGAGTTATCTCGCCTCGTGTCAATTTTACAGGAATCACCGGTGAGTATGTAGTGGCACACTACGTAAGTGATGGTCAGGATGTATCGGTAGACTCGTTTACCTATAACGTCGTTGGCTATCCTCCGGTAATCGCGGCAGTGGGCGAAAGTGTGTTGCCCGAGGACGGAATTTATGTCAACAAAACCATTTCCATCGTCGTCATTGTCTCCGACCCCGACAACTACCCGGGCATTGGAATCAATACCACACTAGAAGAAAAGCTTGCCCCGGCGAATTATACACTGACTAAAGATCCCGCTTTGAATCCACCCGGGGGGGCAATATCCATATTCACTGCAAGATTCTCTGGCACTGGGACGTTTCTGTTTATCATAAACTCGACAGACTCACGCTATTTTACCACTAAAAGTTACACAATCACGGTGACAAATCAGCCGCCCCCGTTTGAAGAAAACCCCCCCTTGCCGGTTACTCCATCAGACGACTGCCCTATCCAGTATCCGGGAGCTTTCTGTATGACCAATCGCGTTTTCTGTGAGAGTAGTGGTCAGCGCATCATTAACGAAAACATGCTATGCGAGACGTCCGGGGGAATATGCTGCGCTCCCCCGATAAACAATACTACACCTTCTGGGCCACCCTCTCTTCCGACTACCCCTCCTCCCCCCTTTACTGGACCACCGTCAAACTTTCCCTCCTCTCCACCCTACGTCAGCCCGATACCGCCCGCTCCTGACAATGGGACGGTGTCGGAACCCAGTCTAGCTATATATCGGTTCGACGACCGCTCTCTACTGCAATATGTTCTCTATATTGCAATTCTGTCGGTTGTCGCGCTACTGGCAATCGTCTTTGTCGTTGCGCTGGTAAATCGTAACAACATCTACAATGGGCTATACCGGGCGTACGACGGTACGGTGTATACCGGGGAAGACATTCCGGGAGAGTACCAGTATTAGTTCTCTCCGTGGGTCGTCTGTTACTCTACTCTAAGCAGAAAGTGAAAAATATACGACTGTGTTCATAATAGATGTAGATGTGGACATGGGGGGGGGGCAGTCAGTCTCTACAAGAA
>Ga0306910_1000565_pt1 | contig 16471 bp, 15 predicted proteins | sample AntRauMFilla2698_FD_190438 | JGI IMG/M metagenome (GOLD analysis project Ga0306910, IMG submission 190438) | Saline lake microbial communities from Rauer Islands, Antarctica - Metagenome Filla 2 #698 (v2) (version 2) | ecosystem: Environmental > Aquatic > Non-marine Saline and Alkaline > Saline ... | reverse complement strand
AAGAGGTAGTAAAAGCGCCTGTGTGGTTTAGCATGATTCGCTCGGGTACTGATGCCAGAAGAGAAGACAGTAAAAATTTATTCTATCCGATTTTTATTTCACCAAAAAGCCGGAAAGTTGTATCAGTCGGAAAGCCTTTGCCCCTAGATGTTAAAAGAGATTCAGTCAAGATTCCAAAGGACTGTGAAGCGGTCTGGCCAATTAGACGAGATGGCAGCGAAGGTCGATGGCAATTAGCATCAAAAACCTTTTTAGAAAGTTTAGATAAAGGATTTGCAAAAATCGGGAAGATAAACAACACCGGCAGTCGCTCAGTCATGTATGTTCGGTCGGGTGACCGTGACCGAATTAATAAGAAAGAAATTATTAAATCAGGAACTGATGAGTTTGGTTACATAATCTATGAAAGAACAGATGAGGGTGTAACTAAAAGAGCTCCAAAATCAATTTGGAATAAAATTTCTCATGATGCAGGAAAACAAGGAAGTATGTTGGTAGGAAGAATGTTGCCAAACAGGAAGTTTCCTTTCCCAAAATCACTATATGCAGTGGAAGATGCTTTACGATTTTTTATCAACCAAAAAAATGACGCGATTGTACTTGATTTCTTCGCCGGGTCTGGCACTACTGCACATGCTGTAATGCGTTTAAATAAACAAGATGGTGGAAATAGGCAATCTATTTCTGTAACGAATAATGAGGTCGCTGCTGAGGAGCAGAAAGTACTACTTGAAAAGAAGCTTCGTCCTGGTGACCCGAAGTGGGAGTACTTGGGTATTTGTGACTATGTGACCAAACCACGTATCGAAGCCGCCATAACTGGCAAAACTCCTGAAGGTAAGAAAATAAAAGGTGACTATAAATTTATTGACGAGTTCGCAATGTTTGAAGGGTTGAAGGAGAATGCTGAGTTCTTTACTTTAACTTACGAAACCCCGATTGCTGTAAGTCATAATAAAGCGTTCGCAAAGATTTCTCCTTTGTTATGGATGCGGGCAGGAAGTGAGGGACGAAGAATAGAAAAAATGCCGAGTAAAGGATGGGATGTGGCTGATACTTATGGTGTGTTAACTGACCTTGACCTGGCTTCAGACTTTTGTGCAGGTATTGAGAAGGGTGATAAGGTGCGATTGGCGTTTATTGTGACAAATGACGATAGACGTTTTCAGTCAGTTGCCCGTCAGTTGCCTGATGCCGTTGAGCCTGTGAGGTTGTATGAGTCGTATTTAAATAATTTCCGTTTTTCTTTCGGTCGCTAGCTTATGAAATTTACATTAAAAGATTACCAAGATGAGGCCGTTAAAGATGTTTTAGAGCAGCTAAAAAAAGCTCGCAAGCGTTGGCATGAAGATAGTGATAAACATGCTTTTTCGCTGACCGCTACTACTGGAGCAGGTAAGACTGTTATGGCTGCTTCAGTGTTTGAATCTCTGTTTTTTGGGAATGATGACCATGATTTTGCTGGTGACCCAGGGGCAGTAGTGATTTGGTTTAGTGATGACCCATCTTTGAATGAGCAGTCTCGTTGGCGACTACAGGAAGCTTCTGACAAACTGACCGTTTCTGATTTAGTGACTGTTGACCAATCGTTCATGGGAGATAAGTTCCAGCCTGGAAAAGTTTATTTCTTAAATACCCAAAAACTCTCAAAGAACAGTTTGCTGGTAAGAGGTCATAATCAAGATGACAAAGAGCTAGAGACTGGCCCTAATCAGATGACAATCATGCCAGACGCTCGACAGCATACTATCTGGGACGTTATAAGAAACACTATCGAAGACCCTGAATTAACGCTTTATTTGGTACTTGATGAGGCACACCGAGGGATGAAAGAAAACACGCGCACAAATGCCGACAGTAAACCAACTATCGTTAAACAATTGATTAACGGCTCTGATGGTACGCCAAGTATACCGATTGTGTGGGGTATCTCAGCCACTGTCCAGCGATTTAATGATGCAATCTCAGGTATGGTGGAGAGGAGTACTTTGCCAAATGTGGTAGTGGATTCGAAAAAGGTTCAGGCGTCAGGTTTATTAAAAGACACCATTAACCTCGATGTGCCAGATGAAACGGGTGACTTTTCTACGGTCTTGTTGAGACGTGCAGCAGGGAAGCTGAGAGATATTTCGAATGCTTGGGAAGAGTACTGTAAACAGCAAGATGACGCTGATAGGGTGTTGCCACTTCTAGTCCTACAAGTACCTAACTCACCAGACAAAAATCAAATTGGTGAATGGATAGATACTATTTTTGAGGAGTGGCCAGAGCTTCCTCGTGACAGTATTGCCAATGTACTGGGAGAACATGCTAATGAAACTTTTGGTAATCATGAAGTCCCATATATTGCCCCTGAGCGGGTACAGGAATCTGACTGGGTGCGTGTTTTGGTGGCAAAAGATGCGATTAGTACTGGATGGGACTGTCCGCGAGCAGAAGTGATGGTTTCTCTTAGGCGGGCAACTGACAAAACCCATATTACTCAGCTACTTGGCCGTATGGTGCGTACGCCTCTAGCTCGAAGGATTCCGGGTAATGAGCGACTTAACGCAGTTGATTGTTTGTTGCCTAACTTTGACAGAAAGTCAGTAGAAGCGGTAGTGAATGAGTTGATGACTGGGGTACCTGGGGGAGGTTTGCCTGGACGACGAGTTCTTATTAATCCTCAAGAGTTGTCTGTTAATCCTAAAATTTCAGAAGAGGTGTGGGATAAGTTTTCGTCTTTGCCGTCACAAACACTACCAAAACAACAAACTCGACCAGTTAAGAGACTTACTGCGTTGGCTCATGAATTGGCCGCTGATGGTTTACTAAAAGATGCTGGGAAGAAGGCTCACACTGAGATGCATAAAGTGCTTGATGGGTCACTTGTTCGTTACTCCAAGGAGATTAAAGCAGCAAGAGAGGCAGTTATGACAGTAGAAGGAGTGACTGTTGTGACCGACACACAAACACAAGAAAAAACATTTAATGAGTTTGTTGATGTGGCAGACTATAAGGTGATTGAAGATGCGTACCGTACAGCCTCACGAGCCATTAGTCCCGACTTAGCGACTAGCTACAGTGAACATTTGGCAGGTAAAGATGCTGATTCTGAAGACCCAGAAGAGTCTTTGATTGAAGCACATACGGTTGTTGCCTCGACTGGACTTGTTCCGCGTATCAAAGAGGATTTAGAAGTGGAAGCAGGTAAGCTGGCAAATGCCTGGCTCGAAAAATATCGGGTAAAAATTAAAAGCCTAAGTGATGAACGACAGGAAGTGTATCGACAAATTCGAGAGATGAGCGATAGTCCGTTGGACGTAGACCTTGCTCGGCCCAAAAAATGGCTACAGATGACCACAGTTCTAAATGCGGATGGTAGTAAACAAGAGCTACCTAAGTTTTCCAAACATTTACTATGTGACGGAGAAGGTTTGTTTCCGGTTGAGCATAATAACTGGGAGGGTAAGGTTTTGCAGACTGAGCTTGAGCGAGAAGATTCGGTTGGTTGGTATCGTAACCCGGCGTATGCGAGCCAGGACTCTTTAGGGGTGACGTACGAAGAGGGTGGAGAGGTGAAAATCGTTCGACCAGACTTTATCTTCTTTGCTAAGGTAGGCAAGAAAATTGTCGCAGATTTAATTGACCCCCATGGTGCTTATTATAGTGATGCGTTACCAAAAATGAGGGGATTAGCCAAATACGTAGAGAATAATCCTGGTGTGTACCGAAGGGTTGAGGTTTGCGCGGAGATAAATGGTAAGTTCCTGACTGTTGATTTGTCAGACGCGAAGATTCGAAAAATGGTCAATGAGACGAGTGAAATTGCTGACGTGTATAAGAGTAAGTTGCTTTCGGAATATTCTTAGTTTGCCGAATCAGAAAACAACACCACTTGTTAGAGTGATGCTGTTTTCTTTTACGTCAGTTCGTTAGCACTCAGGTAATGACAATAGATTGTCCCGTCCCGTATCGTTCGGTTTAGTACGAACGTACTTAGTTCCCGCAGGGGAGACTAATGCTTCTAGGTAAGCTTTACTGTAATCTCGCGGGTCTAGTACGTAAGCTTGTCCTCCTTCAGACTTGATGAAGTCATAGATTTCAAGCCGTGTGTTGCGACCAACTTTCCCTGACTGGTCTTTCCAGCCAAGGTGACTAATTGCTACGTACGGGTTCTCATGGTTACCGTTGTCCTTGTTGATACAAGTGATTTGAATTGCCATAGGCGTTCTTCTTAATTTTTATTCTTATAAGAAGACTTTGCCTTGCTGTTACCTAGAACATTCGGTATGCTGTAGGTAACAGATTGCAAAGTCTGGGTTTTGAACAAAAGGCGGTGGCGTATACGTTGCCGCCTTTTGTATATACATTCTAACACAAGTGGTGCATGTCTGTCTAACATGCTACAATAAGTGAGTAAATATATATTTATATGACAAATAAAAATGTTGGAGAATTGCTGAAGGAACACAGAAAAGATAAGCTTGGGGTGTCGGTTCGTGAAGCGGCTCTGCTTGTTGGCGTTCATTACACCTACCTCTCACGAATAGAGAACGGCATTTCAGAACCTAGTGACGAAGTTTTGGATAAGATTGCAAAAAAATATAAACTATCTCAGGAGGAGACCACAGAGTTATTTGTGTCAGTAAAAATGACCCCATCATTTGAAGCTGCACTAAAAGGACTGAAAGAAGAAAGAGCTATGGAGTTAATGTTTCGAAAAAAGAAAAAGTAGCTATGGAGTATATGAGTACAGAATTTGCTGGATTGCAGGCTGAGTCAGACTACAACAACTTTTGTTCTATGGTGGGTCGTCGTCAATCGCCTGTATTCCCCGAAGATATAGCCGAAACGCTATGGGGCATACCAACAATTTTCCTGGAACAGGATGCATTAGAGGGAGATGCTATTGCTTACGCTAGTTTTGAAAATAATCGTATTGTTGTTGAGTCTTGTGGATATGAACCGAGAGATAGATTTTCAAATGCCCATGAAGTTGGGCATTTTTCTTTACATAAATATTTAGTTGAACTAGGAGAAGTTTATGATAAACACGAACATTTTAGAGAGAAACAAGCTGATGCTTATGCCTCAGCGTTACTGATGCCAAAAGACCAACTAGTTTCTTTTTTGGATAGTAAGGCTGGTTTACTAGATAGTCCTGAGTATTTTATAGCAATAACACAAGATAAGTTCCTTGTATCAAAGGTAGCGGCTAGTATTCGACTTGAGAATTTAGGTTTAATTCCAGTTGAAAATCTTAAAAGAAGTGTTTGGGACTATGAACGTTCAGTTAATGGTGAAAGAGAAGAGTGGGGGTCTGAACGTTGGTAAGTATTGTGATTATTTTCTGTAATCTTTAACTATGTTGTCGTATCGGTATGTAGTTTCTATTCTCCGACCATCTCTCGGGACATTAGTTTCATCAATTATAAATACTCCAGGTTCGACAGGGATAAATTCTATGTTCCCACCTTCATAAAAGAAAACTAATTCACCATCATCAATAATTGCCATTTCACGTGGTGAGGCATTACAAAGGTAACAGCTGTATAAAATAATATTCTCTTCTTCGCCGTCACCATCAGTATCAAAATAAACTACGTCAGCTTCCATGATGCGGGCAGAAGCACCAGTATCTTCGTTTGTTGAATAGCGAGGAATATATTCCTCTTTTGTAGGAGCTTCTTGAGTAGGGAAATAATAGTTAAAAGTACCAGCTATAAAAATTGCGAAAGAGATTCCAAGGATAAAGTATATGATTCTAGTTTTCATGCTTCTGAGTGAAATATTGAGTATATCAAACCGCCACCAATTGCGGCTGGTAGCCAGCCGATGGCAAGTCCAGTCAAAGGCCCCCAAACAAAAGCTGACGTTACCCAGATTCCAATGAAAATTGGCCAAAAAATAAACATTTGAAATAATTCGTTCCTCATTTCAATTTTGTGAATCTTTTCTTGATTCTCGTAGTATTTTATCTGACCCTCAATTTGTGATTCACTCATGGCAAACCTCCCTTTGCTGTATGATGCACGCATTTCTTCTTTTTCTTTTTCGGTCATATTTAATATACAAAAAGCCCACTGCTAAAAGGTAGGACGTGAATCCACATGCTCAGTTTCCCAAACATGACACAGAACGTGACCCCGTTAACAGCGGGTTCTTTATCGTTCTGTGATTAACGTATTCGCACCATGTCCACAGCATCACGTCGCGGAGTTAGGTGACTATATTGTCCTGTCAGTATATCAGAATAAGGCTATAATAGCGTCTATGACAGCTGAGAATGCGTATCAGAAGGTTTTAGACGCGTTACCTGAGAAAGTACTCGTGAATGTCGTAGATTCGCTTGCAAGTGGTGAGTATTTTCGCAGCGAAATTGAGTGTCTGGTTAAACTTTCTGTTTTAGCTAAAGAGAAGACATTTACTTTTTCTGACAAACAGCTAGATAAGCAGTCCAAGGTACTGGCGACCTCAATAGATGAATTAAATGAGTTTCTGGATAAGCACTATAAACCGCTCGGCGGGGGAGGAAATGCTTTTCAACTGTATCCCGAACATAAACACAAGACTGAAATTAAAACCTCAGACCGAAGAAGTGTTTCGTGGGAGGAGCTGAGAGATGAAGGTCTTGAGTTAGGTCGCAAGGTTTGGTCTGGGTATGAAAAATTAGTTGATTTGTATCAGAGAAAATCAAGTGCTGGGACAAATAGCCTGTTATTCCCTCATAAGATTCCAGCTGGCACAAGATGGGCAGATTTTATTTTTATTTTGAACTCAAATGAAACCATAACGGTGAAAGTAAAACAGTTTGAAGAGACACTAACATTTGCTGAGATTGGATTAGCGGATGGTAGGACAGGCAATCCAACTATTCAGTGGGGATTATTAAAGTTGTTCGCTAAGAATGTCGGTGAAATACCTGCTACGAGTCCTGACTCTCGCTCTAACTACAAGAAACAAAAGCAACTGTTAAGTGAGAAACTACAAACATATTTTTCGATAGACTTTGACCCTTTTGAGCCTTATGAAGGGGCATACAAAACAAAATTTACAATATTTGTGAAAGAGGAGCGCTAGAAATAAAGATATTTTAGAGATGGGTGAATTTTCGCCATAAGGGGTACGGGCAACCGTAGCTCTTTTTGTTTGCAGTGAGAACGCAACACAAAGCAAATGAGGTTTCTTCCTCGCTTGATAAGTCCGCGTTCTCACTTATCAAGCGAAGAGCAAATCTCATTATGCTCTCAGAACAAGATGTCACAAATTTCCAGATCCTTTTTAAGAAAGAATTTGGAACAGAAATTAGTCGAGAAGAAGCCCTTGAAGAGGGTCTGAAACTCGTGGGTCTGATGAATAACATATATCAGCCTATGACACAGGATGAGCATGATGAGATTGAGAGGCATAGAAAGGCTACTGCTTCTAAAGTTACTAAAAATATAAATAAATAAATATGAGCGCAAAAGAACTATTCACTATTGTGAAGCATGAACCTAGGGTTAAGTATGGCTTGAGTTATGTTGATTATTGCTTAGCAGATACCATTTATCATCTGGCAAACAATAAAAATAATAAGCTCGATGGGTGGTGTTATAAGTCAAAAGAAAATCTTGCCATTCAGTTGGGTGTTTCTCGGTCTACTATTCAAACCTCAATTTTGAAATTGATTGCCAACAAATGGGTTATTAAGAATCAATACGGCCATCTACGGACTACAAAAAAGTGGGAAGACTCAGTAATTCACAGTAAAGTAACTGGTCAGAGTGTAAAGAAATTACACACCAAGAAGACTGATTTACGGACATCAGACTGTGTAAAAACTACACCCTATAATTATAGTGAGAAAGACAATGATAAGGGTTTCTCACCTGAGAAACTAATTCCTTCTTCAACTAACAAGGTGGAAAGAGAGAGTACTATGGTATTACAGAGCGTTAAAGATATATTCCATGCCGAGTATCAAAGCTACCCTACAATCGGAGCTAAAGAAAAAGCGGCTGCAAAACGAGCAATAAAAGAGTTGGGGGTGAAAGATACTCTTTTGTTAGTTGAAGAGTGGTTCGATAGCTCGAAAGTTCATCCTGATATAAAGCCACAAATAATGGCTATTTTTCCACTAACAGTATCAACAAATGGAAAGCGATGTTGCTATAAAAGTGTTGATTTATAAGGACAAAGTACCGAAAATGCGCTATAATTAACCTGTTGACCCGAACTGCTTTTGCAGGAGCCTTTTGTTTTATATGGAAGCCCGAAAGGGGCGGTTTGCCAACGTATCGGTTCTTGTAACTGAGCATGTTTGGGTCAACAACAAACCGTCCCTTTCGGGCTTTTACTATACAAATTATGAAAAACAAAACTAATAAAAAAGTATTCCTGTACGCTCGGCGTTCTTCTGACGAGAGCTCAGATAAACAGGCACAATCAATTGAAGACCAGGTTAACGCACTGAAGCCTGTTGCGAAGCGTTGTGGGTATCAGATTGTGGAGATAATTGAAGAGTCTAAGTCATCGAAACAGCCTTACATTCGTCCTAAGTTTACTCAAATGCTGGAAAGAATTGAAGCCGGAGAAGCTGATGGGATTTTAACGTGGCATATCAATCGGCTGTCACGTAATCCAGTGGACTCGGGGACACTAGGTTGGATGTTGCAAAAAGGTGTCATTCAAGTAATCCAAACAATGGAACGCGAGCATCTTCCTGAAGATAATGTATTACTTTTTAGTGTGGAGGGAGCAATGGCTAATCAGTATATTCGTGACCTGGCTGTGTCGAGTCGTCGGGGTATGCAGGGCAAAGCTGACCGGGGATGGTTGCCATCGCGAGCGCCACTGGGATACAAGAATAACTTGATTGAGCACATTATTGAGGTAGATGAAGAGCGTTGGAGTATGGTGCGTAAAATGTGGGATTTATTGCTCTCTGGTAATTACACAGTCCCTCAGATACAAAAGGTTGCTAATGATGACTGGGGCTTCCGTACGCCTAAATATAAGCGCTCAGGTGGTGTTCCTGTGGCTTTAAGCACTATATATCGAATATTTACTAACGAATTTTATACTGGGACTTTCGTATGGGCTAAAGAAGTCTACAAGGGTAACCATAAGCCGATGATTACGAATGATGAGTATGATAAGGCTCAGGTGATTTTGGGAAGGGAAGGTAAACCACGCTACCAAGAGCATGAGGCGTCTTACACTGGAATCGTGAAGTGTGGTGAATGCGGGAATATGTGCACAGTTAGTGTAAAGAAAAAGATTGTCTTATCTACTGGTGAGCTTAAGACCTACGTCTACTACAACTGTACAAAACGTAAGCGAGACAAAAAGACATGTAAGGCAATTTGTAGTCAGAAGCCAGTCACTCTTGAAGAGTTTGAAGAACAGGTAGATCTGGAACTAGAGAAGTACACGATTTTACCGCAGTTCCAGCAGTGGGCGATTGATATTTTAGATAAACGTAATGACACTGAGATTCAAGAGCGTACGGTTATCTTTGAAGCACAACAGAAAGCTTATAATCAGAATCAAAAGCAAATCGACAACCTGACCAAGATGCTAATGAAAGATTTGATTGATGAAGATGAGTTCACGAAACAACGGAGTGAGCTTCAGAAAGAGCAAGAAAAACTGAAGCGTAATTTGGATTCGACTGAGTCCCGGGCAAAGAAGTGGCTCGAACTGACAGAACAAACTTTTCACTTCGCACGATACGCGCGCAAAGCTTACTTAAAAGGGGACATTCAAAAGAAGCGTGAGATATTTGCAGCATTAGGTCAGAACTACGTCTTACAAGACAAAATAGTGAGTATTCAAGCCACCAAATGGCTCGTACCAATAGAAAAAGCATACCCTGGGTTAGAGGCTGAATTTAATCGGATTGAACTGGATGAATCCCTTGATAAACAAGGACGGAATGAGCGTTTGGAGTCACTCATTCTCACTTGGGGCGACTACAGAGAATCGAACTCTGATTACCGGTACCACAAACCGGAGTAATAAACCGTTATACGATAGCCGCCATGAATCGTTTGTACTCATCTTTATGATGGTGAACGAGGTGATGGCAATTGTGGCACAACCAAGCTAGATTTTCAATAGTATTGTTTTTTCGGTTTTGATCTATATGGTGAGCCGCTAAAAACCTACTATCGGCTGTCTTACAAAGTGTACATGCATGAACTGTAGAACTTTTTTCCAAGATCGTGCGGTAGTTAGAAGTCCCCGATCTATAGTTGGGGTGCTTCTTGCCTGAAAAGAATGTATTTCGCCATTTAGTTTGGCAGGATTTAGAACAAAAGAATTTACCGCTTTTTGAGCTCGATAGGGCTTTTGGTGATTTGTAGACAAGGCTACTGCAGGTGTGGCAGGAAACCTCCTTACCAGTTCGGGAGGCCTGATGTTGGCATGTTTTAGAGCAATAGATACCGTAGCCATTTTTGATCCATGATGGTTTGGCGTAAAAAGATCCTGAACATTTCCTACAAATTACTGTTACCATATCAACTATAAGAAGTTAGAGGGGTGGCTTTCGATTCATACCACAAACCTACCTTATAACATGATACCATTGTACCCATGGGAAAAGAATCGTTATTGATCGTGCTCTTGTTAGTCCTATTGCTAGGGGCAGGGGTTGGGTTTTATATGGCTCGGTTGATTTTTTGACAATGATTATGACCACTTGTGAAGTGTAAATACAGCTAGTTAATGAGCTACACTTGAAAATAAGTATCTCCAATTTTAATACAAATAATACACATACATTCTTATGTTAAAAGAATTTAAAGCCTTTGCGATGAAGGGAAACGTGATCGATCTCGCGGTAGCGGTTGTTATCGGCGCCGCGTTTGGGAAGATTGTCGCGTCACTCGTCGAGAACCTCATCACACCGCTAGTAGGAATCTTTATGGGTGGGGTTGATTTTACAAGTTTGTCATACACTGTAGGGAAGGCAGTGTTTGGGTACGGAGTCTTTATACAGTCGGTGATTGACTTTACTATTGTGGCTTTTGTCATTTTTATAGTGATCAAGGTCATAAATAAGGCGCAGGGTCCAGAAGAAATCAAAGAATCAGCACCCCAAGGTCCAACTGAAATAGAATTGCTGATGGAAATTAGAGATAGTTTAAAAAAATAAGCATACAGTTTGTACCAAAACCCACCTCGCTCGAGAGGTGGTTTTTTGTTGATACGCAGCTCGGCTTTTGAGAGTAAATCGCCCGGTATATGTAGTCGGACAACAGCTCTCGTCACTTGCCAAGGCTTGGCAAGTTCAGGCAAATCTCGCTTAATATGTTATCCACAGGCATATACCCCGATTTCGCTCCTTCCACTATTTTTGAGAAAATAAAAAATGGTAGGATGAAGTATCACAAGAGAAGGCTCAACTTTCTCAAGTGTCGGAGGTGGCACACGTTCCTAGTACTATAGGTCGCGACTGTATGTAGTCGTGTGCATTTCCTAGTCCTCATCACAATTAGACTTCAGCTACTAGCTTGCTACCAGCAAGCCATTTTCTTCCACAGCTGAAATCTGCATCTGATGAGATTAATTAATTCAACAAGTTATTACAGCCATGAAAATCCAAGAAATTCGTAAGCGCGATGGTTCTACCCAGCCATTTGATATTGAAAAGATCGTTGACGCGATCACTAGAGCCCTCGTTGAAACCAATGAAGGTAATCGTAAGGACGCGACTGAGGTCGCAGAATTGGCGCACCAAAAGGTGATCGCCATGTGTGTCCAGGCCGGCACAGCAGAAGAGGGAAGCGCAATCGCCAACAAGTGTATCGACGGTAATCCAGCGGTGGAAGAAATCCAGGATTTGGTCGAGCAAGCATTGATGGAGAAAGACTACTTTGTTACCGCCAAGGCATACATCATTTTCCGCAATGAGCGAAAGAAGCTGCGGGAACGAGATATCTTTGCTTCGCGCATGCACCTCAAGCCATACGAATACCCAGAGCTATACGAATACGTTGATGCAGTGAGACATTCATATTGGGTACACACTGAATTTAATTTCACAGGCGACGTCCAGAATTTTCACGTTGACGTAAATGACGTCGAGCGAAACGCCATCAAAAACACGATGTTGGCGATCGGTCAGATTGAAGTGGCGGTCAAGAATTTCTGGGGTGACATCGGCAAAAAAATGCCTAAGGCTGAAATCAGTGCGGTCGGAGCAACCTTTGCCGAATCAGAAGTGCGCCACACCGATGCCTATGCGCACTTGCTTGAGATTCTCGGTCTTAATGGAGAGTTTGCCAAAATTAAGGAAAACCCAGTTATCTTGGGTCGCATGGAGTACCTCAATAAAGTTAGTGAGCTAGCGCAGACCAAAGACAACAAAGAATACGCGCAAGCCGTCATGCTCTTTTCGTTGTTTGTGGAGCACGTGTCACTCTTTTCACAGTTCCTCATCATGATGAGCTTTAATAAGCATAAGAACGTATTTAAAGGGATCAGCAACGCGGTCGAGGCAACTTCAAAAGAAGAAAACCTACACGGTATGTTTGGTATTGATGTGATCAACATCATCCGTGATGAACACCCAGAATGGTTTAATGATGAAGCACAAGCGGTGATCATCAAGGCGTGCGAAGAGGCCTTTGAGGCAGAAAGCAAGGTCATCGACTGGATCTTCGAAGCCGGAGAACTTGATTTCCTCCCAGCTGCCAATGTTAAAGAATTCGTTAAGCATCGCTTTAATAATTCGCTAGCAGCGATTGGTATGCCGCGAATCTTTGAAGTCAGTGACGCGCTTCTTGAAGAGACTGATTGGTTTGATAACGAAGTGATTGCTACCAAACACGTCGATTTCTTTGATAAAAGATCAATCAATTATAATAAGCGTTCGGCAAGTGTGACGAGCGAAGATTTGTTCTAAAATAGTAGGTAGTACAAAGTAGTGAAGATCGTCGCGATTAGAAAGATAACTGAATGAAAGCAAACACTATGAACAAAGAACCATGGCACTGGGTCAACGACAACACACGAGCATTTATGGCTCGAGGATACTTAGTTGACGGCCAGACTACTGAAGAGCGGGTCCGTTACATCGCCGAATTTGCCGAGAAGACGCTCGGTAAAGAAGGGTTTGCAGACAAGTTTGAAGACTACATGAGTAAGGGGTGGATTTCTTTGGCTACCCCGGTGTGGGCTAACTTTGGCCTTGATCGTGGTCTGCCGATTAGTTGCTTTGGTTCATTTGTGGCTGACGACATGGCGAACATCCTCCACACCCAAGGTGAGGTTGGAATGATGAGTAAGTATGGTGGTGGGTGTTCTGCCTACTTTGGTGATTTACGATCACGGGGAGCCGAGATTTTAAATAATGGTTATTCATCAGGGCCAGTGCACTTTATGCAGCTGTTTGAAAAAATCCTTGATGTGGTTAGTCAAGGAGCCACTAGGCGAGGCGTATTTGCGGCCTATCTGCCAGTTGAACATCCAGATATCTTAGAGTTTCTTGATATTGGAACCGAGGGTAACCCAATCCAAAAAATCAACCATGCGGTGACGGTCACTGATGCCTGGATGGAAGCTATGATTGAGGGGGATGAAGACAAGCGAAAAGTCTGGGCCAAAATCATCCAGCGCCGGGGTGAGATTGGGTATCCATATATCATGTTTACGGACAACGCTAACAACGCCAAGCCGCAAGTATACAAAGACAAAAAACTCCCAATCTACGCTAGTAATGTCTGTAGTGAGATCATGCTACCAAGCAACAAGGACTGGTCGTTTGTGTGCTGTCTATCTTCGATCAATTTGTTGCACTACGATGACTGGAAAGATACAGATCTCGTCGAAACTATGACCTACTTCCTCGAAGCGGTTATGACGAACTTCTGTGACAAGCTCGAAGCGTGGCGAGATTCATCCGATGAGGATAAACGTTTGGCGTTTAAATTCATGGAGCGTCCATACAACTTTGCGAAAGCTAACCGGGCGCTTGGTCTCGGGGTACTGGGGTATCACTCGTTGCTACAGAGTAAAGGGCTGGCCTTTGATAGCGCCGAGGCTGGAGTTATCAACAAAGAGGTCTTTGAACTGATGCAAGAACGGTCTTTTGCCGCTAGTGCATCCATGGCCAAAGAGCTCGGTGAGCCAGAAGTAATGAAAGGCTACGGTCGCCGGCACGCTACCACGATGGCCATTGCACCAACGACCTCATCAGCCTTTATTCTCGGGCAAGTGTCACAGGGGATTGAACCAATCTGGAGTAACTGTTACATCAAAGACGTGGCCAAGATGAAGGTGGTAATCAAGAATCCGCTCCTAGAGGAGTTATTAGAAAAGAAAGGCCTCAACGATAAAACCACCTGGGATAGTATCCGTGACGCAGATGGATCAGTGCAACACCTTGATGTGTTAAGTGAACAAGAAAAAGATGTATTCCGGACATTTGCTGAAGTGAATCAAACTAAACTGATTGAACATGCTGGTGATCGACAGGCTTTCATCGACCAAGGACAATCCCTCAACGTGATGGTCCCGCCAGACGTCCCAGCCAAAGATATCAACCAGCTATACATCCACGCCTGGAAGAGCGGTTGTAAGGCGCTCTATTACCAACACAGTATGAACGCCGCCCAGCAGATGGTGCGCAAAAAGTTGGCAGAGAAGGAGGCGAAAGGGAAGGGAGAGTAGAAAGAAGGGGTGCTTTGGCGCCCCTTTCTGCAACGAAGTCGTATGTAGAAAGGGGATTCAAAGTAGGAGAGTACCCTCAATTAGAAAAACGACCCGTTTACAGGTCGCATTTCCTACATACGTCTAAATATGCCCCTTTACTATACGGTTTGGAAAGCCGCCACGCAAGTGGATAGGTTGGGGACAGAAAAAACCATGCATACAGCTCTTCTAATGGTAACAGTAATTGTGATTTGTTTCACTTTTGTTGTCTACCTGCTGCGACCAAAATAAAATTATTTTCCACCGCCCGACAGGGTGGTGGTTTTTAATTTCTTGTCCAAGCGCCTGGTTATAATTGTCAGCAACCACTACCTTCATTATTCACACTGCCTGTTGAAATCTTTTAAACTGCGTGTTGCAGTGGGGTATAGTATGAGTAGTAAGAACTTCGGTTCTTGCGAACATGTTTCTATATCGAGTTTATTCTCGAGATGACGGCGCCTACCAGGGACTACGTATCGCGACTACGCAGTCCCCGCTAGGCGCCGTTGTCATTGGGGCAGAAATATGGTTTGCTATCGGAGTCTATGCGGTTTTCATTTTTACTCGCACTGGTCCTATCTGTCTCACTAGCGGGGGCGCATTGGTACCAGAGCACCAAATATATCTGCCCAATCCCAATCGAGTACCGGTTAGGTGAGATTGGGGAGTCTTTTGTTATTACCCCAGAAGAAGCCAAAGCAGCTATCGCTGAAGCGGCTGATCTGTGGGAACGAGAAGCGGATCAGGATTTATTCGTTTATACCGAAGACGCCGACTTTACGATTAATTTTATTTTTGACGAACGGCAAGAAGTGGCTAATGCCCAGACTGCTGATCGTGATCGACTCGATACTATCGCTGCACAAAACGAAACCTTCCGCACCCAAATTGCCGAGCTGCAACGTACCTATGAATCCAAGCAAGCTGCATTTGTAGTTGATCGCAATGAGTACGATAGTGAGCTGCAGTCATACAATGATCGAGTTCGTCAGGTAAATGATCGTGGTGGAGCTGGAGCTGATGCGTTTGCTACTTTGGAAGCTGAGCGTCAACGACTTGAGCAGATTTCAAATTCATTGCAACAAGAGGCAAATAGTCTCAATAGTTTGGCGCAACAATTAAATAATTTGAGTAGTGAAGGTAATCGGCTGATTGATACGTATAATCAAGAAGTACAAGCCTATAACCGTGAGTATGGGCAAGCGCACGAATTCACCCAGGGTGACTATCAAGGTGGCGAGATTAATGTTTATAAATTCTCTGATAATAATGAGTTGGTAGCTGTCTTGGCTCACGAATTTGGTCACGCGCTTGGTATCAACCACGTTGAGGAACCTGGCGCGCTGATGTATTATTTGTTAGACGACGAGCTATTTGATGCTCCAACGCTCGCCGCCAGCGATGTGACTGCATACCAGGCAGTATGTGTTGACCAAGGCATCGCGGGGTCAATCCGGAGTATTATCAGGCAGCTTATTTCTCACTTTTAATTTCTATGAATAATTTATTTGCAACTACGCCGATGCGGGTCCTGGGATCGCTAACGGTGTTTATGTTTTTACTAGCGTTGGGGTCATACGCGTCGCTCAACTTCGAAAAAATGCAGCATCTAGATGCATACCCCGCCACTATCTCGGTGACTGGTGAAGGGGAAGTGGTCGCAGTACCAGATATAGGTCAATTTAGTTTTTCGGTTCAGGCTGAAGCAGAAGATGCCGCTACCGCCCAAGAACGGTCGGGAACTGCTATAAACGACATCGTAGCTTTTCTTCGTGATCAAGGGGTGGCAGAAGAAGATATCAAA
>Ga0306910_1000564_pt1 | contig 16490 bp, 22 predicted proteins | sample AntRauMFilla2698_FD_190438 | JGI IMG/M metagenome (GOLD analysis project Ga0306910, IMG submission 190438) | Saline lake microbial communities from Rauer Islands, Antarctica - Metagenome Filla 2 #698 (v2) (version 2) | ecosystem: Environmental > Aquatic > Non-marine Saline and Alkaline > Saline ... | reverse complement strand
ATCAGTTTGAACAAGCTATGTGAGTTTATGACCGCCTCGATTCCGCGTCAACGCCGCATAATCAAGGATCAGAAGTTTCCAAGCGACTTTATGCGCGTTTACTATGAGGGCGTCCGCTCAACGCGGCTCAAGTTGGGCGTACGCAAAACAATATCGCACACCCTGCGCTCGGTGTCGGGTGATTTAATGGAAAGCGAATCACCTTGCTTCAGAGCCAAACGCGAGACGGGCTACGGATGGTGTCTACGTCAATAAGAGATACCCCGTATAGTTTCATCGCCTCTTCTTCGGTGTTTACAACCTCGTCAGGTGATCCACCGATCGACCATGCCATAGACCATTTATGCCATTTCAGGATGCCGTACTCATCGGCCCCCTCAAGTGCTGTGTCTACCAGACGAAAGTTTACGTGATGGCGGTTGTCAAAGACAGCGGGGGTAATTTCCACACCCTCGCTGTCGTACTCCGCTGACTGGATCATAACAGGGCCGATGTGATCTATGTAAACGCCTTTGGCTTGCTTGATTTCGCCCGTAGCTACCTGAGTGACCTCACCCGTTTCTTCGTCTGTGACTTTTTCCATGACCTCGTAAAACAGCCCTGCATAGAGTGCTGCCGCATCGAAAGCCTCTCGGCTGTCACAGCGGATTGTCGCATCAAGCATACCGCCTGAGTAGGTTACTAGAACTATGATTGGCTCTTCTTCAGTGCCTAGATTATAACTCATGCGCTTGCCTCCTCGATACCAGTGTCGCCAATGTCCTCGGGCCAGGCAAGAACTCGGCCGATGTTCATGATGCCGATTGAGGCCAGTTGAAAGGGTGCAGTTGATAGGTCTGCAAGTGTCGTTGGGGTTGTGTTGGCGGTCAGTGCGGTTCCGTCAATAGCCCCGTTGATGAACGTAGACCCATGACGTGACGCCAAGTTAAAGCCCACATTTACGCCGCTTGTGTAGCTGCCGCCTGTGACGGTATCGACAACGTTTGCCACCTCTTGCGTGAACGTGAAGTCTGACGCGCCCGATGCAATGAGGATGTTGTTACTTGCATCTGCCTGCCACTGGGCAATCGTTGATGATGCGCCTGTCATAGTCCCCTTCGTCGCCAAGCTGACTGCATCCGTATAGGCTGGCATATTCGCCGCGTCGATTTGCAGCGTCTCCGCCGCGCGTGTGGCTGTAGCGCCTGCGGTAGGGATGTACGAGGATGGGACGGAGCCGACTTCGAGTTGAGCGCCGTAGATTACTGTTGAGCCGGTTGCAACAGCCGTCCATGATCCAGAGGCGTCCGAATTAACTGCTGCGTAAATATCTATTCGGACTTTTGTGTCGCCGCTGGAATTGTTCGCTTGAGTAACTGACACCCGCCAATAATCGCCAGCATCCTCAATCGTTTTATTTAGCGGCGCAATAATCCCGTTAATCACTCTATTAGTCAGCGTCCCGTTGTCTGTATTAATCGTTATCTGCGATATAACATTTGTGCCAGAAAGAAAAATCACACCTAAACCGGGGAAGGTTGCGGCGGCTGTTGTTTTCTTAAAGTAACAAGACGCAGTGTATGTTTGACTGTCATTTGGAACAGCGGTTTGGAAATACCTCGCAGAAGGCTGCAATGGGCTGGTTTCTGAAAAAGTAGTTGCAGAGTTTGCAACTCCGTCAGGGCCAGTCTGATTTTTTTCTACAGTCATATCTGTACTTTGAACAGCCCAAGGATCAGTAAAGCTAAAGTCATTCGACCGCGAAACCAAATTCGTAGCCGCCGCGCTTTCGATCAGCACGCCCTCATTCACCCACTCATCGCCATCCCAGACGTGGTTCCCGCGACGTGGGACACCCGCAGCCACCGTTTGCAGGATACCATCGCTATCGGTGTATGTAGCCTCGCTGGCGCGCGCGAACGTGTGCATATCGTCAAACGTCGAGGCCACACCATCCACGGCGTATACCTCGTTTTTGTAGTCAGCCACAAGCGGAGGGGTGAAGCCGTTGGCCGCGTAGAGATCGTAAATAGATACATCAGCAGTTTCGACGGACCAAAGCCTAGTGAACCCCTGCCCGTAGAGCGATGCCACGGTTTCTGTCAAGCCAGTGCTAGCCGTCGTCAACCGCATCTTGACAGTGTCGCCCGTGCGAATATCTCCGTTCGGCCCCCACTCCTGCGCGTTAATCTGTACTTCACCGCCACGCGCGACCAGCGGCCATAGCCAATCATCACGTCCGGTTGCGGTGACGGCGTTACTCTCGACAATGATGCCCTGTGTCTGACCCGTCAGCGGCGTAAATTCGGCGCTGAATGTAGGGGCGGCAACCTCACCAGACGGCGGCGCGATCCATTCTGAGTTGAAATCAGTGGCGTCGATCTTGGCGAGTATCTGTCCTTCTTCGCCGCCTGAAGGAACTCCCTGCCCCGCCGCCCCGATCACAGACGCCACCGCGCTTGTGCCGCCCCGCTCGATTAGCGCCAGCGTGCCTTCCGTCTGCCCGAACCACTCAAACGAGCGGCGTGCAGGTGTGAACCATGTTACAATCATGCCGTGACGCTTTCGGCCACCACAATCACGACAGGCGCGGGGTAGTCCACAAAACCAGACGCCATAACGATTCTGGCGTCTGTGATGTAGCGCCCCTGCAATGCCTCGGACTGAGCAGGCGTTATCGTAAACAGGTAGTCACCGCCCTGAAAAATTGGCGTGATCGACACCACCACCGGGGCGCTTTTTGGTGGCACAACAGAGCCGTTGATTGCCATCTTAATATCGCAAGTAACCGTTTCAGTCCCGTCAAATGCGGGGTCCGCACGCATCCCGAAGGTGATCGTCTCGCCACTGATGTGCTCAATTGTCGCCACTGCTACGCTCATAGGTCTTGCCCCTTTTCACACCGGACTGATTGAAAGATTATAGTCGCCCCCAGATCGCCCGCCACGCTTACCAGAACGTCACGCACAGGCGCAAGCATTTCGCGGCAAGCCAAGGGCGCATGATACGGCCCGCGCACGTCACGGCGGCACTCTGCGTCTGTGGCGCTGGTCTGAATACATAGCGTTGCGATGAGGAGCCACATCACTGCGGCCCCACGATAATCGCCAGCGCAGATATTTGCTCGTTGGCTTGCCGCAACCCTGCTAAATGCTCGGTCGCCAGCAATGCCAGATCCCGATACGTCCGCGCCTGTCTGTCCGACACTGGCACGGGCTTTAGCAACTCCGGCGGTACGTCAGGACGCACGGCGACATACTCAATAGTCGAGCCGCAAGCCGTCAAGAATAGTGCGAAGATTATCAGGCAATAACGCATCGCTGCACTCCCCAAATTCGCCCGTCAAAATAGCCTCAACATCGGCGCGGGCCGCCGCCGCAATGCTGGCTTGTCTGTCTGCCGATGCCTTCGCCACGTCGCGGGCAAGGGCGTTCTGTGTCGCGGTCATTGTCAGGGCCGCATTGGAGCGCGTTAGGCGGTCATTGTCAGCCTGTAGGCTACCCATGCGCCCCGATTGCCACCACAGCCCGCCGAGGGCCGCGCACAGCGCCACCAGCGCCGCGATGAGGGCATAGCGGGTCACAGCAAGATGAACAGGCCGACGATGCACAGCACCGCGACAATGATGATCAGCAGGCTGGTCCCAACTGGATCGTTCATTTCGCCCATCCCTTCTTGACCGCAAGCGCATATGCGGCCTCGGTTGCGGCCCCGATTGCCAGCGCGACACACGCGATGATATCTGGATCACCAGCCATTATGTCGGCGGCGTCCATGCCGAGCACAAGCCCGACGATGTAGCGCACGAAGATGCGCGCGATTGGTGCATAGTTCATTTTTGGCCTCCAAAGATTGCAGCGAAAAGGGTTTGCAGCGCGGCCCAGAAACCTGACGGGGCGGGCTTGGGGTTAATGAAAGGGGCGTCTGTGTCAGCGGGTGCGGGCATGATCGGCGGGACCGGATCGGGACGCTTTGCGCTCACGCCACCGCCTGCCTCAATTGCAGCCAGAAACGCGCGGTAGTAGCCCGCAATAACCGCCCATTTGTCAGTGATGTTGACCGTGCGCCGCGCGCCTTTCAGATCGCCTTTGTCCAGATAATACCGCAGGCCGTGACCGCGACCGTTCCAGCGGCCATCAAGCAAGCCCTTGATCATCACGCGGGCGCTTATGGCCGGATCAAGCATGGCGTCTGGCGTCTTGACTAGATCCGCGCCCGCATCCGCGCTGCTGTCGCGGTAGTTGTCCAGCCAAGTCAACTGAACGTGGCCGCGCCCGTAATAGACATGACCATGCGGTGGCTGTGGCTTGGCATACTTTGCGACGTTGCTGTTAGGCCCACGTTTGCGCGCCAAAGCCTCTACGGCCCGCCGTGCGCCCGCGTCTGTGCTGGCAAACCCTTCACGCACTGGAACCATGCGCCCGCCGACTTCATGGTAAGCTGTGGCAAGGGCATAGGCCAACGTGCTGGACCTGCCATCACCGACCTGCTCAAACGCCGTCAGGATGCCCTCGATACCATTCACCTGAGACTGCGAAAGGCGTGTGCCGAACACACCGCTTTCGCGCCTCCGAAGCGACTTGTAAAATGCTGCCTTGTCCATTGATTTATCCTTTCGGTACTTTGTAGGTCATGGTTGTCTTTTACTTAATGAGCTAATCAGCCCCTTTATTTCCAAGATGCCTGCCTGAATGGACCGTAGGTCGGAGCTTTGCCCCGCTTGCTGGATTTCTACCGCACGCAAGCGGCTTTCCCGCTGTAGCGCGCTGGTCTCAATGGTCGCCACCATGCGCCGCGTCTCAAGGCCGTCTGCGCGCAATGTCGTGTAGCCCATAGTCAGGCCCACCACGACGCTGCCAATGGAGAGCACGTTCCCCAGCGATATTTTCATGTCGAAAGTCGGTCTGGTCATATTCTTCCTTACGCCGTACTACATTGGGCTTTACATGGCCTCATGGCCTTCTGTGTCAGTTTAGGCAGGCCAGTTCGCGTCGTCTGCAAAGTCTGCGGGAATTTCAGCGCTGTCTTTGATCGCCCATGCCGCTGCATAGATCGCCGATGCCGCCGCCTTGCCCTTTCGCGCCAGTTCCGCAACCTGCTGAGGCGTGAGCATGTGCATCACGTTGTCACCGTCCCGAAACGGGATGATCGCGCCAGAGATGCTGGCATCAATCGAGTCGCGTGCCGTGTCGCTAAGTGCGATCAGATTGATCTGGTCGTGTATCCGACCTTTAACAGGAATATCGCCGTAGCCTGTGACGGCGACAACGGCCCCCGCCGCAAGCCTGCGGTCTCGCTCAACCGTAACGGCATCGCTGCGCGCCCGCTGTTCTTGGGCAGCAATCTCCGCCGCCGTTGTGATGGTCAGGGAGAAAGTCATTGCTGCACCTCCAAACGCTGCACGGGGTCGGGAACCGCGCCGCTCGTGGTTACAAAAACAAGATGCTCGCTGCCCTGATCTGGTGAGGCGGTGGCCGGATCGTAAGACCAATGCACCGACACCTCGACCTGCCCACCGACGCGCTTGATTGTGCCCACAAAGGGGTGATCACCACCGGGCAACGCAGAGCCGCCCTCTGGAACCCCAGAAAGATCGTAGGCCACGCCGCTAACAGTCGCCACGTCGCCCGAAACGCTCATTGTGGTCTCTGGCTGACTGGGTAAGGCGGCAGATAGATGTACTGTAATTTTCATGTGTTGTTCCCCTCTAGAACCAACGTCCAACAGCCATAGCGTCAACGACGAAAGCTGTGGATGATGTGGTTACATACCTCGTTAATAGCGCAAACCCACCATTTGAGGCGCTTCCCGGTCCAGATCCTTCGATTGAACACGAAAGATTGGTAGCTTCAGAAGTTGATAGCATCCTCACAGGTACTTCCGAAAATACCGCCGCCCAAGCACCTATCGTAATTGCGTCAGAACGAAACCCACTGCCAAAAGCTATATTAATCGGCCCTTGTCCAGTAATGCTCTTCACGCAAATTTGCGTCCCGTCTGCCCAGCGGGTATAGCGTCCATTGGCGTTTGAGCCGCTCTCGATCACTGCACCTGTCGGCACGCCAGCCGCCTGAGAGACGGTGCCGACGATGTTGCCGCGCCTGAATGCTTGCGCTGGTCCTGCGGCTGTTGTCAGCAGACGGCCCGCAGTAACGTCAGTGCTGTTGGCCACAACAGCCGTGCCCGTGATAGGCACATCGACCTGAAAAGCCGTATTGCTCAGAAGCCATCGCCGCACCCCACCCGTTGATGCACCGATCTGATCTACTGCCTCGCGATAAAAACCAGTATTCAGGTCGCTTGCAAAGGCCATAGAGGGCAATGCCGCCGAACCGTTGGCCAGCTCGGTTGCAAAGTCCGTCTGCAAAAAGTCCGCCATCTCTTCAACGTAGGTCAACAGATCGGGGAACGCCCCAAGGTAGCCCTGCGCATCCGCCGCAAAGTCAGGATCGCCCAAAACAGGCGGAGGGTTTGGAAATACAAATGTCGCTGGCCGAGGCATTAGGTTGCTCCTGTGATGGAAAGGGTCGCTTGTGTTGTTCCGCCGCCCTCAAGCGCAGGAAAGAAGTCATCAACCACGCCGTATACGCTGACATAGAAATCGGTCATTTCAGGGCCGGGGTAGAAGTAAGCGGGCGCGCCTCTAGCGTCTTCAAGTGCGCGCTGGATACTGCGGTTTGCCCGCGTCTCGAAAGACAACTCCCACTCTGCTCGCCGTGCCGTGGGGCGCTTCACGATAGTAATGTTTCCAAAGTCGTCAATCTCCTTGCGGCTGTAGTCTGTAAAGCCACTGCGCGTTCCAGACAGGATCGTCCCGAGCGATTCGGCTTTTCCTGCGACAATCTCTGCGACCTCAGCCGTGCCTCCGATTGTGGAGATTGTAATCTCGACCGTGAAGCCAGACAGCGCGCCGATATCATTAAACACGATTTCGGGATCGTAGCTGCCATCATACGAGAAGAAGTCCAGCCAACTCGAAATGCCGCTAACGTCGAGCAGGTCTTGCGTCATGTCGTAGCGAACCGTTGACGATCCGTCCTTGACTATCACCCGAACAAATGTTCCGACCAGCCCAATAAATGCCACGCTGTCGAGCCGCTGCGGTGTGGTCAGAACGTACTCAATCGTGTCTGGATTGGTGACGCTCTGACCAAGAGACGTATCAAAAGCACGCCATCGGTTCGTGCTGCCGACAACTAGCCAAAATGTCGGCACGTTGGCAGACAACGTTGGATCATTGCCCGTGTTGCCAGCGGACACGCTCTCATAGATTTTGTGAGTTATCGTTGAAATAACCCGATCACCTTGAGCGTATGTTGTGCCGACCACCCACGCAGGATAGTCCGTTTCTGGCACGTTGCTGGACACGAAGTTACCGTCCGTCACAGCAAAGGGAATGACCATAATTGCGGTCATAGCAACTCCTCTGCGGCCGCGCGGCGCTCTTCGATCAGGCGAACCCGGCGCAGGTCAGTGCCTCGGTTTTTCGCAAGCTGCGTGTTTTCGTCCCGCATCCGCGCAACCTCCATCGTGAGTTTTTCGACAAGCATTTCAAGTCGATCGTTATCACCGCCCGACATCATCGCGCGTGTCTGTGGCGCGCTGTAGATGCGGGACGGCCCTGTGACCTCAAGCTCAGGCCCATTCTCGCCAACCATGCGCAAACCGCCCATGTGCGTTCCGCCCGTAGCGAATGCAGGCACCGCCCCCATTCCCGCGATCTGGGCGCGAAGTCCGTTGATCTGCTGATTGTACGTCGCTGGAATTCGTCCGAGGGCCATCAGTTGCGCCTCAAGTCCGTTCGGGCCTCGGAACGCGGAATTAAACCCTGCAAGATCAGAACCGCTGCCGTAGCTGACGTGAGACGCCTGATAATTGACGTTACCCCCTGCGTGGAAACCCATCACCGCATCGCTGGAACCGTTGCGAATATCCACGCCAGTCCGCGATTCAAGATCACGAATCTGACCCATGACGCCTGCGGCCTCGTCAATTGCAGTCTGACGTGTGCCCGCTACCGCGCCTAGTTGTGCCTGAAGCCCCGCAAGATACTGGGCGCGCGCGGCTGCTGCTGCGCGGTCGGCCATGTCCGCGCGAATCTGGTCCGCCAGTGCATTTAGGCTTAATTGCAGTCCCGCCATGGGAACTGTGATTGCTGCGCGCGTTGTGGTCGCATACCAAGTCTGGAAGCCCGTTGACGGGTCAAACTGGAACGAGCCGCCAAGCGTAATTCTACCGTCCACACTGCCGCCGATGGCGTCAATAATGCTGCGCTGCGCCGCTGTCGTGTCTGTCGCGTAGGTCGCGCGCATAACCACGTTTCGCAGCACCGCAGTATCCGCGCCAAGATCAAGCAAGGCGATCTGGCGCTGCGCATTGGTCAGCCTGTCATCTGCGATAAGTTCCAACGTGCTGATATGCGTGCTCACGCCGGTCAAAGCCAGCCACCGCAGGTCAGGCGTCAAACCATCGGCTCGAACGATATAGTCGATGTTTGCGATGATGCCGGTTGCCGCATTGTCTAGCAAAGTACGAAGCGCCGCAGGGATGTCTGCATCCGCAATCAGATCAACCGACACCGAAAGGCGCTCCTGCAAGAACGCATAATTGATCATCTCCGCCGCAGCGATTGCGTTCTCCAGCGCGCCGAGCTGACCGTTCAAGCCGTCAATGTCAGACGCGGACAACGGATTGCCGCTACTAATTGCGTCGCGGACCTGTTCAAGCAGGGCTATTTGCTGATCTTGAAGTCCAGCGATCACGTCATGCCGCGCGCCCTCGATATCCGACACACCGCCCGCCAGTTGCAGATCCGAGATCACGCGCGCCTCCGCCCGCGCGACTTCCAGCGCTGTTGTCGCGGTAGCCTTGGTGTTGTCCAGCAGCGTGCGAGCCGCCGCGCCCAAACCTGCCGCCGCGCCGCTATCCCCCGCCGTAGCCGATGCAAGAAGCGTCTGAAACCGCGTTTCGGAGAATTCGCGCGCCTGAACACCGGAGATCAGCGCCCCGGCTGTACTGCGCATATCCGTGATGACGCCGCGCAGGGTGTCGGCTGTCCGATACCACAGCGCCGCCGACTGCTCATTTGATCGCATTGCGGTCGTGGCTTCACCGATGATTGTGTCGATTTCCGTGCTGATCGCTCCCACCATCGCCGCAATTTGCGCCGTGAAGCTCGATACGGCGGGCAGGACGGCATCAAGTGCGCTCGACATGGATACCAGCGCCGCGTACATGCGTCTTCCGCTCTCTGTGGTCAAGTCCAGGCTGTCCACCATCGCGCGGAATTGGTCGCGGGTCTGGGGCATGGTCAGCGACAGGGATGCAAACTGCGCTTCGACCTGCCGCGTGGCCGTCTCGAACCGTTCTGCCTCGCTGTAGAAGCCGGTGAAGAACGCCGCAGTGGCCGTGTTCATCGCCTGAATACCGCCAAACATGGCAGCAAAGTCCGACGCCGTACCAGCACCGATAACAGTAGCTTCTTGCAGTGTATGGCCGAGCGTATCCATCATAAGATTAACCGCGCCGAGATCACTTGCGAGCCGTGTCAGTGTATCGCCAGCTTCTTCGCCCTCGCGCATGAATTTCTCAAGGTCTGGGGTCAGTGCAGCAAATGCGTTCCCGATGCCGTTCAGAGCTTCTACCACGGCGCGCTGTGCGTCTTCTTCGCTCAAGCCCTTCGTAGATATCTGGACCTCATGCGCAAAAGCCTCATACGCCTCAGCGCCCACGCCGAGCGAGCCTGCTGCGTCAAGAACGCTGCCCTGCATCTGTGCCACAATAGCTTCGAGAGGATCAGCGACACTGGCCTCCGCCGCAGTGAATGACGTGCTGACCTTCTTGGAAAGACCCCAGAAACGCTTTGTTTCGATGATCTGGAATGTCTCAACTAGAGCGTCCATGCCGTCGATGGTGACACGCATCCCGGCGTCAAGTTCCTTGGTGCTTTTGCGGAAGAATGAAAATGCAGCCGCAGCGATGCCTAGCACGGGGATGACCGCACCAATGGACGCCGCAAGCCCACCGCCCGCCGCTGCTGCGTTTGCTCCGAAACTGAAGAGGTTGCCCAAACCGCCGGATACCGCGTTGCCAAGACCGCCAAGCAATCCAGTCCCTCCCCCAAGACCGCCAAGGCCAAGAATGGAACCAGCATCGCCAAAACCGCCAAGCAGATTGCTGCCCAAGCCGCCAAGTATTCCGCCGCCGCCCGGTGCGCCGGCTACTTGGCCTGCCGCCGCTGCGGTGCCGCCACCGCCGAGTGATGCTGATGCTGCCGACAACGCCAGCTTGATCGGGTTTGCAATCGCCGTGGCAATCATCTGCTTAATCATGTTTTTGAAGCTGTCGAGCAGATCGCCAAGGTTGCGCATTCCGCCTGCCACGAAGTCTCCGATTGCATCGCCAATGCCAGAGATAATCGGGTCGCTGTTTGCAAATTCTTCGTTGAGGTCTTTGACGGCTTTTTCGTATGCGCCATCGGAAAGTCCCGCGCTCACCAACTTGTCCAACTTGGCGATCTCAGCGTTGTACTTCTTAAGAGGGTCTGCATCGAACTCTAATTGCTTAATTTCGTCAGCCATCGCCTCAAGCTCTTTGGTAGCTTCCTTAGCAGCGCCCGCCGTGCTTCCGCCACTTCCCGCCAACGTATCCGACAACAGTTTTGCCGCATCCTCGGCGGTTCGTGTTGAACTGGTCACGGCGTTTGTTTCCAGCACCACTGTCGGCAGCGTCATCGCAATATCTTCAGACGCCAGTTTGCGATCACGGATAGCGGTGGCCAGTGCGTTCTCCGCTGCGGTTTGGGCTTCTGTTGCCTCACGTACTAGGCGCTCATTGCCCAGTATTGCGCCCCTGCGAGAACGGCCACCGCCCGCCACAGCTTCAGCCTCGCCCAGCATAGCCCTACGCTTCGCCAGCTCTGCCGTAGCAGCCTCATATGCGCTGTCAGCCAGCTTCACGTTGTTGTTCGCCAATGCGATCACAGCGGCGCTCGATGCTGGCTCCGCCGCAGTCACTTCTTCAAGGGCCGCAGAAAGAGCGAGCGAGCCTGCCTGTGCGTCGTAAGCCGCGGTCTCGGCTTCTCCTGCATTGTCGCGGAACAGCAAAAACGCGCCCGCAGCCGCAGTCAGTAGGCCGAATATAATGCCTACCGGACCCCCGAGCGCAAACAAGGCGAAACGAGCAGCGGTCGCAGCGGCTGTCAGAATGCCCGTGGCAGCGCCTGCTGCTGTCATACCTGCCGCGTATGTCACAAGGGCAGCGATGGCGCGCGGGATGGCGGTTGCCGCAAGAGCGGTCATAGCCACAGTCAGAATGTCGATGTTACCGGCCAAAAATCCTGCGATTTGTGCGGCTCCTTCGAACGCCGGCACAATCACAGCGATGAGCGCATTACCGAGACTTAGCGCTACGTTCTGCGCTTGCGCAACTACAACAATCCATCGCTGGTTCAGGCTATCAGACATTTTGATATAGGCGGCATCGGTCGCGCCAGCCTTCATCCCCATATCTTCCATGATGCTGGAAAAAGTACCGCCCGCGCCACCCGCGAATGCCAACACTGCACCTAACGCCTCAACGGACCCGAAAAGCTGCGCCATAGCAGCTTCATTACCGCCTGTCTTTTCGATCACATCCTGCAAAAAGCCGGACAGCCCGTTAGCCTTTACGGCCTGCACATCAAACTCGATACCCAGCGCCGCCGCCGCGTCTGTTGCTTCTTTTGTGGGCTTAATGACAGCAGCAAGAACCTGCCGCAACCCTGTGGTTGCAGCCGATGTTGAAAGGCCCTGTGTGGTGAGCGCCGCGATGCCTGCCGTGACCTCATCGAAGGACACGCCAACAGATGACGCGATGGGCACGATCTGCCCCAAGTTTCCTGCCAGTTCGCCGATGGTCGTCTTGCCTGCCCGCATGGCAACAAACATTGCGTCCGATGCCTGAGCGGCGCTCAATACATTCGGCCCGTATGCGTTCATGGCGGTTGTGAGCGCATCAACACCTGTCGTCACATCAGTGACACCGCCGACCGCAAGCTTATTCGCTTGGTCCAGCACGGTAGTCGCCCCAGCCACACCGTCCGCGCCCGCTGACAGGGCTTGATAAAATGCTTTGACCTGCGCGGTGGCGCTACCGCCAAACTCACCAGACATTGATTTCGCAGCAGCCTCGATTTCTTTTAGCTGCTGCGGAGTACCTTCGATCAGTGTTGAGGTTTCAGCCATAGCCGCATTAAAACTGCGCGCCATCGTTACTGAAGCGCCGATTGCCTGCATGGAAACGAAAGCGCCCGCAAGCCCGACAAGAACCCGCGTAGCTGCGACTGCGGCCCCCTGCGCTGCGCTTGTCGCCTTACCGAAACGCTCAACCTGTGGCGCGGCCCGTCTGGCACTGTCGCCAGCCTTCTTGAAACCCTTTTCGCTTCCACCAACAGCTTTTTCAGTGGCCGCACCTGCTTTCGTGGTTGCCTCCAAGGCGTCTTTGCCCTTGAGTAGTCCGCGAGTGTCGGCACCAAGGATCAGATCTGCGAAGTTCTGGCTCATTTAATCTAATCCTATCTTGTACATTCTGCTGATTAGACACCCCGCTAACGGGATGCCTTTGGCCTATCCACCGGAGCAATAGCCAGCGCGTTAGTGCCTTTGTCACGCTCGGCATGGTAGGCTTTGCACATATCAGACAAGATGCTGGTATCGTCTGCGTCTAGCCCTTTGGCTGTGACGTATGGCAATAGAATATCCCAGTCTGTCGGGCCTTCCGTCATGCCGTTGCTGCGTGTCGGGCCAAGATCGAAAAACAGGCCGATCATGTATTCATCGGGGTCCAGTTCCGGCAGACCAAAGTCAGTAACGCCCGCATCTTTCCATTGATCCAGACGGCACCGCTTTTGATCTTTTGGAAATGCGTGGAGGTAGCCAAGCTGTTTCGCGTAGAGGGTTAGCCCTTCGGCGCGTTTCCCATCCGATTCGCCTGCTTACTAGCAAACTCGCCGATCTGCTTTGCAAACGGGTTGTTCTTCATTTCGAAAACTGGCGATCCGTCTTTGTCCAGAACAGCCTCGCCGTCCGCATCTTCTTTCACACCCATTTCTGGGAATGTCAGGTCAAGGAACCACAACGCATCGTCTGCGGTTACTGCCTTGTCGCCGTTCATTACGTTTTCAAACCCGACGATGAAAGGTGCGGCACCTTCGCAAAGTTGATTGTGCACGTCTTCCATGACGCGGGCTTCGTCGTCATCCGCAGCATCGCCCTTGGCCTTCTTAGACATAATCGCCGCTTTTTGCTTGGCGCGCATGTTCGCCTGTACCGACTTAGACGCCGTCCCGCGCACGATCACCCGGCATGGCTTGTCGCCGTCCATGACAGGCTCGCCTGTCCACGGGTCCATGATCTGCATGGGCGTTCCAGCCTCAGCATGAGCGCGGGTATTGTAAGATTTGTTGAAGTCCATCTGAAAAATCCTTGGGTTCTGGTTCATGGTGAGGGGCAGCGGCGAACCATTCCGCCACCCCTCGATTACCCGCCGAAGCGGATTGATTATGCAGGCTCTTCGTCTTTGATCGTCAGAGCGTTCTGCTTGAAGTTGTAGACGAAACCTTCATAAGAACTGTCCGTCGCTTGGTTCTCTTGGTACGAGTGAACGTAGCCCTGCGCGTACTCCACAGGATCGGTTGCCACCAGAGCAGCAGCAGAGCCGGAGCCTGTGCCAATCTTGATCGCACACGCCCCGCTAGCGCCGTCGCACAGCGTCTTGAACGCAGCTTGGCCCGTCGCCAAAACACTGCCGTCGATGCGGTTTGACCCTTGGCTGTCCACACCGGACGCCGCGCCCTTGGTGCCCTTGGTAAAGCCTGATTTCAGGTCTGGCACGTCGATGTTGTTGTTAGTCACACCGAACTGCGGGAGTGTCTCAGGGAACTCCAGCTCAACCCATGTGAGAGCCTCGAAGCCCGCCGCGTCATTGGTCGCGGGGAGTGCGGTAGAGTAAAAGATGCTCTTACCGATTTGATTTCTGGTAGCCATAATATTGCCCTTTCATTTGGCAAAGCGGACAGGCCCGCCGGAGCGGGTGTTGTCTGTCCAGAGTTGGGGAATTGCCTACCGTTCGCCCCGTAGGGCAGCCCGCAGGCGGGGCAAACTTACTCGGCGTCGATCCAGCCGATTGCGCGCCATGCGGCGGCGTCTTTTTGCAACGGGCGCGCGATTGCGCCGATTGCGCCGTTTCCGGCTTTGGTGTTTTTCAGCGTTGCGCGATTAGGCGTTGCGGCCTTTGGCGCTTCAACAGATTCTTGCACCGCCGGAGCGGTTTTCTTCTTTGCCATGACGGCCTCCTTATGATGTTTCATAGTCAATCTGGACATCTGTTCGCCAATCCGAACCGTCGCGTATGCCCTTCAAAATGTTTGGCTCATCTATTATTGCGACCGTTCCTGCTGCGTCCGTCATGCGCAAAGCCTTCGGGAAATGCAGCGCGATACTTCCTGAAACTGTCAGCGCCAATGTGTCGAATTGGTCGAGGTCGGTAATAACCGTGACTTGAAAGAATCCCCGCGCAATTACTCCGCTTGCGCCGCCTTTGACGCCGGGATTGCGACGCGAAACACGAATAACGTCTGTCACCAAATAGGGCCGCATCATTGCCTCCGGCTTGTCTTTGTTTTCGTACAGGATCGGATATGCGGGCGTTAGGGTTTTGAGGCGGGCGCGTAGAACGCGGCTTATGTCGGTTTCTTTCACTTGCTCACCTCTTTGGCGCGCGCCGCCACGAACTCGGGGAACTTGCGGGCGTTGGCCCCGACGAAGTGGCGTCCCGCTTGATTGTAGGTCCGGCCCTTGCTGTCCTCACCTGTAAACCCCAACTCCATCCTGAGTGCGTAAGGCGCGGTCCAAGCAAATGTGAGCGTGTCGCCTATATCATACGCCCCCAGCGCCACCGTATAGCTTGTCTCGCCCTCGGTGCCGTTGGATGTCAGGCTGTTCTTTAGGTTCTTCGTTTTGCCTTCGGGTATCTTGCCCTCGACAAACGAAGTCGCGCCTAATGTGATGCCGCGCTGTGCCGTTTGAGCTGCTGATACCACGTCCTGAATTGCCTCGACTGCCACATATTTCAGGTTCTGCGTGGTCAGCTTTTCAAAGTCCGCAAGCTGCGCCGTGAATGTCTTGCCTGCCATGGGCTACCCCTTCGGAACTCGCACGCGGTAAAACGTGAAACATGAGCATTTGACGTTGTGCTTTGGCCCGCCTGCCGGATCGTGGCTGTGCTTCATTGAAGCGTCGGGGAAGTTGAACGTCTCGTTGAATTCAATCACCGTACCGTCCATCGCGCTGTGGTCTTCACGGGGGTCGTCTGCAAAGCCGCGCCGCCATTCCTTTGTGACGCCTTCAACATCATCGCGCTCAAGCATTTGCGCATAGGCTTCGTCGCGGCCTTGGGTTTGGGCCTTGAATGCCTCGGCCTCTGCTACGCGCTTTGCCCGCGCGCCTGTGGCCTTTGTCTTGTACGCCTCAACCAATCTGTCAGCGTCCGCTTGGCTGAGTGCCTTGCCGTCTTTGATCGCCTTGCGGACCATGCCGTCAAAGCGGCGGTTTGCCTCTTTGTAGCGGGGCGTTTTCATGCCCTTGTCTTTGAAGTATTCGCCTATGCGATCGGGGTCGCTCAACATGGATCGCAGGTTTATCATGCGGTCTGTCTGTGGCCCGTCCAGTCCGATGATGCCCACGCGCCGCGCTGATTTCAGCCGCCCACCTAAGTCTCTGGCGATTGTGTTTGTTGATCTGTTGTTTTTCAGCCCGTCCACAATGACCTTGCGCGCGTTCAGGATTGCGTCGTCACCTACATTCGTGACCAACGCCGCCGCTTGTTCTGTGGCAATCGCAACTGCCCGCGCATGGTTCCCGTCAAACGAAAAGCGCCCCGCCAAGCCCTTCGGCAGATCCTGCGTTACCGCCAAGCCACCACCGATGAAAGCATCCTGAATAGCGCGCTGCAATGGGTACATCACGCCGCTATCAATCTTGAACAGTGCCGCCGCCGCTTCGATGTTGCCCGCCTCTAGCAACCGGATCAGCCCCGCCGTGTCGATGCCTAAGCTAGCCTTTGCCATGGCTTCCACGAACGCCTTGCGGATGGCTGCGGTTTGCGTGCGGAGAAGTTGCTCGATGCGACGTTGTTGGGCTGTTTTCGCGGCCATTATTGCACCGCCACGCTTTGGAAGTCGCTCAACTCAAGAGTGAACCAAAACTCTTTCCGGTATTTATCATTGCACGGCCCAACAACTGCAAGGATAGCGTCCTGCGATTCACATTCCTCACCATCATCGTCCAGCCACACAGACACAGGCCAAGTGCAGCCATCGCACATCAGCACAATCCCTGCGTCTCTGTTGATTGCTTCGACAGCCATTTACTCTGGCACCTTGCCCATCGCCAACAGGATCGGGGGATGTGCGGAACCCAACAGCGTCACATGGATAGGCGCTCCTGCGACAATCGCTTCAATCTCGGCGGGCG
>Ga0306910_1000554_pt1 | contig 16808 bp, 16 predicted proteins | sample AntRauMFilla2698_FD_190438 | JGI IMG/M metagenome (GOLD analysis project Ga0306910, IMG submission 190438) | Saline lake microbial communities from Rauer Islands, Antarctica - Metagenome Filla 2 #698 (v2) (version 2) | ecosystem: Environmental > Aquatic > Non-marine Saline and Alkaline > Saline ... | reverse complement strand
GCTTCTAAGTAGCCTATCGAATAGGCTTGTTTTCTTTAGCAATCCAAACATTAATGAAACCGCAAATTCAGCTACATACTGAGAATGAGCTTGAACCTTTGCCACTTTAATCGATTTTTCTTTAAGCAATTCCAAATTCAACTTATCCGCGCCTGTTCCGGCGAGTTGTAAAACTTTTAAATTTTCTGCTTCTTGTAATACATCGTCGAGAATAAATGAACCAAAAACCACATCTTTATCTTTTATTTCTTTTTTAAGGTAATCTGCTGAGTAGTTTTTAGGATAACTAATTCTGTAAAAATCAGAGAGCTGATCTTCCAGAAATTCTTTGTGTCTGCTATTTAAATTTTGAAGAACAAATAATTCTTTCATTTACTTATTTAAAAAATTCTTAATGCCCATAATTCCATGTTCAATTTCTTTTTTATCACCAGCATATGATATCCGAACATAATCATCCCAATTAGGGCCAAATGCTATTCCCGGATTTAGTGCTACATTTTGTTCGTCAAGCAATTTTGTTGCAAATGCGTCGGATGATAATCCTGAACTGGAAATATCAACAAAACAGAAAAAACCTGCTGATGGCTTTATAACTGATACACTTGTTTTGTCTAATTCATCGCACACATACTCAGACATGTTTTTTAATTGTTTTTTATAATCTTCTATAAAGGATCGGTCTAAATCATATATATTTTCTATTCCTTTTTGTATAAAAGAAGTAACATTAGTATTTATATGTTGCATCAATTTATAAATAGTACTTTTAATTTTTTTGGGCACTTTCATATAACCAACACGCCAGCCAGTTATGCCAAAAGACTTACTAAATCCATTAATTGTGATCACTTTCTCAGCTAATTCAGGAAAACTACCAGGACTAATATGTTTCTGATTACTAAAATTCAAATACTCATAAATCTCATCAGAAATAATATAAATGTCTTTTCCAGCAACTAAATCAGATAGTTTTCTATACTCTTCTTCAGTTATAATTTTACCCGTTGGATTATTTGGTGAATTAACAATGATGGCCTTTGTTTTATCATTGATTTTTTCCTCTAATCTATCAAAATCGATTGAAAAATCATTGCGATTCAGGTCAATATTGTGAATAACACTACGTGGCTCAGCAATTTTAATCTGAGGAATATAACTAACATAACAAGGAGTAAAGTTTATGACTTCGTCAAAAGGTTCAAGTATTGCCATTAACGTTAAGACTAATGCCTGCTTAGCACCAAAGGTTATAAAAATATCATCTTTTGTACATTTTATATCGTTTTCGTTTTGTAGTTTTTTTGAGATATTTTCCCGTAACTGATTTGAACCCATACTGTTCATATACTTATTATAACCCTCTTGGGCAGCCTTATAAACACTATCAACTATTTCAACGGGTGGGTTAATATTTGGCTCGCCTAATCCGAGCGAAAACAACTGTTCTCCTTTTGACACTTTCTCTCTTGCTAACTGACTAAATTTGAGAGTCAGAGATTCAGTTAATTCATCTGTTAATTGCATAGCTTGTTAATTTGATTCAATTAGTTTTTGTTTTTGTAGTATTTTTTCGGCATTTCGTACAAGTGGTGGACCTACAAATTTTCCATTTACAATAGCGACACCGACCCCCATTCTTTCTGATTCTTGAAAGGCTTTCACCATATCCTCCGCTTTTTTTAAATCCTGTTTTGTGGGTGAAAAATATTGGTGAACCAATGGTATTTCTTTAGGATGAAGTACCAGCATTCCCTGAAAACCCAATTTAGAAGCTACTTTTAAATTGAATTCCAGATCTTCCAAATCATGCACTTTAATATGGACGGTATCAATCGGTGCTACCTTAGCACTGTGAGCTGCCATTGCAATTATTGAACGAGCAGTAAACAACGGTGAAGCCTCTTCATCATTTTGTCCCTGAATATCAGTCAGATAATCTTCATTCCCAAAGGCGATCGCAACTACCCGGGGTGAAGCTTTTGCGATTTCTTCAGCATGTAATACAGCTGAAGCTGTTTCTATAAGAGGTATGATTTTGAACGTTCCGATATCCATACCCTTCTCATACTCTATCGTCTCCAACAGTTTATCAAAAAAGTAAATATCCTGTCCAGTCTTAGCTTTGGGGTACATAAATCCATCAACTCCCTTTACAGCCAAAGATGTAATATCACTTAAAAGTTCTCCGCTTTCTCTGTCATTTACACGCGGGAATACATGAAATTTGTTAAAAGCATCTTCTTTTAGATAGTTTAAAATATTTGTCCGTGCGATTTTTTTATTTTTTTTCGGCTGAACTGAGTCTTCTAAATCGAGCAGCAGTACATCGGCGTCTGATTTGACAGAGCTTTTAAGCAGCTTTTCATTATGGGCCGGCACGAACATTAATGACCTTAGCAAATATTGTGACATAATTAACCCTCTTTTTTTTTAATTAAAACATGTCTTCTGAATGTTAACACAATCTGTTCTTTCTGGTTCCTCACAACAGTCTCTACATAAATTATTCCTCTGTCATTCTTTGACCTGGACTCTCTGGTTTCAAGGACTTCAGTTTTGACATAAATGGTATCCCCAATAAAAACCGGGGCTTTATGATTAATATTTTCATAATCTAAATTCGCAATGGCCCGACCACTAATATCGGGAACAGTTATACCAACAGAAAGGCTAAAAACAAGTGTCCCCACTACTAAAATTTTCCCATGTTGATTTTTTGATGCATAATCCTGATTCAAATGCACCGGATGATGATTCATTGTCAGTAAACTGAATAAATTATTATCACTTTCAAAAATGGTTTTTGAGAGTTTGTGATTAATGATTTCACCTTTTTTAAACTCTTCAAAAAATCTACCTATTTGGTCCATAGTATTGCTCTCCCCAAGCCTTTATATTTTTGAGATTTTCAATATGGGGTTTTTCATAAATTTTTCCCTTGAATTTTAAAACTACCTCTTCATTCTTTTCACTTTCATCAAATAACTTTAACACATGAGCCGCATCCTTTACTTCTTCTTCAGTAAAGAATGAATATTTATTTAACAAATTCAGTTGAAATGGATGTAAAATAAATTTTGCCCTGTAACCTAAATCATAAGCACTTTTAATTTCGGTTTTATAGCTCATTTCATCCGATATATTCATAGAAGCTATATCAATTGGAGTTATCCCATACGCATTAGCAAGTAAACTTATTTGTAATCTTAGTGGAAATAGTTCTTTTGTATTATGCCTAATTCTTGTAGCTGCGGAAAAATCGTGACTTCCAAGTCCGACGCCTGAAATATACTGATTCCACTCTTTTAAAATATCCTCTAACTGCAAATAGGTTAAGGCATTCTCTACTAAAATGATGACTTCAACATTCCTGTTAAGCTCTGTCAGCAATCTCATAACACGTTCGAAATGCTCTTTATCTGTCACTTTTGGTATTACAACCCGTGTTAAACCTAAGTCAAATAAACTTGATGCAATTTCCTGAAATTGATCTATAACAGGGATTCGAACCCAGTCAGTTGCTTTCAAATGACTTTTCTGAACAGTTTTTAAAGCATTTTTGATATTAGATGAGGAAACAGAATCTTCAAAATCCAGAATTCTAACATCAATTCCAGATAACTCAAGACTTTTATCTAAATAGCGTGGTTTATTAGCCGGGACGAAAAAATAACTTTTAATCAGGTTCATTTTTGCTATGCGTTACTTAGATATTGAATGAATTATAGTGTCAGAAATAATATTCTGAGTTTTTTTACTCAGATCAAAATATAAAGGCAAGCAAAGAATCCTTCCGGAAATATCGTTTGATATAGGTATTTCATCACCTTTTACATACTCTAATGTGTCCAAACTTGGATAAAAGTAACGTCGCGGGAAAATATCCTTCGCCTCCAAATCTGTCTTAACCTGTAAGGTTATTGCTTCATTTTCAAAAATCACCGGGTAATACGCACAATTCCAGAGTGAACCATCTTGTATTTTGATACTACTTACAGATCTGCCTGAGAGCGATTCCGCATAAACATTACATTGAAATTCACGGCTATCTAAAATATCGGCAATATATTTTAAATTTATCAATCCCATAGCGGCATGAAACTCTGAGTTTTTACCGTTTATTCCAATCCCGTCAAATTTATCATAACCCGCATGGCCGAAGTTTCTCATCCGGCTCATTTTATAATTTAATTGTTCATTATTTGTAAAAACTGCCCCGCCTTCCACGGTATGAAATAATTTAGTCGCATGAAAACTTGTAGTACTCACATCACCGTATTCAAAAACGGAACGTCCATGATAGGTAGTCCCAAAGCAATGGGCTGCATCATATATCACTTTCAAATCATGTTTTTCAGCTATTGTCTGGATGGCTTCTATATCACAGGGATTACCGAATACATGCGTGGCTAAAATTCCCGTGGTTTTATCGGTAATGGCTGACTCAATGAGGTTTGGATCAATATTGAGAGTATGTTCATCGATATCTACAAATACCGGTTTACATCCTTCCCAAACAATGCTCGAGGTAGTAGCGACATAAGAAAATGGCGTGGTAATAACTTCGCCTTTAAGATCCAAAGCTTTAATAGCTATTTGCAGGGCTATGGTACCGTTGGAGAGATAAAGCAGGTTCTGAACGCCAAGGTACTCCTGAAGTTTTTGCTCCAGCTCCTGAACCAATGGACCATTATTGGTAATATGTTCCCGCTGCCAGATTCCTTTAAGATACTTCTGAAATTCCTCGCGCGGTGGCAAAAATGGTTTAGTTACAGGGATCATAGGTTCAATATATTTTTAATTTTATTAGATAAAAAGGGAGCTATCATTTTCAGAACAATTTTCACAATCTCTGTTCTATATAATAGATTGCTGCCTATATAAATTAATCCTGCTAACAACAGATATCCTAATAATATTAATAATGAATGCACAGGAATAAAAAATATTATTATTCCAATTAAGGCGATCATAGGTATGGATAATAAAAATACTTTCATCACATCTCCAACCTGCTCTATAATAGTATAATTTAAAAATTTAGCCGTGTACCAAGTATTGATGAATAGTGCGGCGTAGGATGAAATTACCTGACCGATTAAAAGACCATAAATACCAAATTGAAGACCCACTAAAATTGCCAATGTAGTATTAGTTTTTTTAATGATTTCAAGCTTTAAAAAAAGATCTGAACGCCCTAAAACTTTTAAAATATTCAGGTTCACTACATGGAGATGATATAAAATTCCACTCACACATAGAATCTGAAGGAAAGGTGCGGCGTCTGCCCATTGCTCCCCTAACACATATAACATCAAAGGCTCTGCAAATAATAGTAACAGTAACATTCCAGGAAATATCACGAAGGAACTGCTTTGAATTACTTGTCGGTATCCTCTCTTAAGGCGAACTGGATCTTCACCTGCTTTAGAAAGCAATGGGTAAGTTACTTTTTGAATTATACCAATTAAATTTTTGCTTACTAACTCTTGCATTTTCTTTGCTTGTGTATAAAACCCTAATGTAGAAGCTGCAAAAAACTTCCCTATTACCAATTTATAGACGTGTTGATAGGTTGTATTTAATAAACCCGATAATAATAGTTTATAGCCAAACCCAAATAATCTAGAAAATGACTCTTTATCAAAATGAAATCGGATATTGGCTGGTTGTAAGATCCAAAGAGCAATACTGCTGCAAGCTGCCACTAATAAATATTGTGCAACTAAGGACCACACTCCAAAATCCAAATAGGCCATTGAAATAGAGACCACCCCGGCTATAAACACAGCTGGCACTTGAGCATACGCCTGTTTCTTAAACTCCAATTGCTGTGTCATTTCAGAACGCTGTACAATAGCAACTCCAAAAAATATTACTGCTAAACCCATTACCCGAGTTAAGTCAATCAATTCCGGGCGCTCATAAAATTCAGCTATCCAAGGAGCACTTACATACAGCAACCCATAAAACCCAACCGAAAGCAACAAGTTAAACCAAAAAACCGTTGAACGATCCTGATCAGTAATTTCTTTTTCGCGTATTAAAGCTTGCCCCATCCCACTATCAATAAAAGACTGAGAAATGGCAAAAAAGATCATGAGCATGGCCACCAATCCGAAGTCTTCAGGTGTAAGCAGCCTTGCAAGAATGATAAATATCACCACTTGTAAAACTTGCTGGCCAAACCGCTCAATAGCTACCCATAAAACTCCTTTGGAAGCTTCAGATTTAAGAGACATATGTCTCCGTTAACCTTTTTAAATATTTACCATACCCGTTTTTCTTTAATTCATCTGCTTTTTGGAGGACTTGCTCAGTAGTAATCCATTTTTGGCGCCAGGCGATTTCTTCCAGGCAGGCAATTTTATAGCCTTGTCGGCGCTCAATGATTTCCACGTATTGGGAAGCCTCGCTCATGGCGTCGTGGGTTCCCGTATCGAGCCAGGCATAGCCACGACCGAGTACCTGCACATGCAAGGCATCTAATTCTAAGTATTTTTGGTTTACTGATGTAATTTCTAACTCACCACGATCGGATGGTTGTACATTTTTAGCTATTTCAACAACTCTGTTATCATAAAAATAAAGTCCCGTAACCGCTAAATTACTTTTAGAATTATCGGGCTTTTCCTCAATCGAGAGCGCTTTCCGGTCTTTATCAATTTCCACTACCCCGAAGCGTTCTGGATCGCTAACTCTATAACCGAATACAGTAGCTCCATTCAGGTTTTTAGCCGTTTCTTCCAGTTTTTTTCCAAATCCCTGTCCATAAAAGATGTTATCTCCGAGAATCAAACACACATCATCATCACCAATAAAATCTTCACCTATTATAAAAGCCTGCGCCAATCCGTCGGGACTGGGTTGCACAGCGTATGAGAGTTCAATTCCCCATTCGGAGCCATCCCCCAAAAGACGTTTAAAGCTGTCGTTGTCTTCAGGAGTGGTTATGATCAAGATTTCCCGAATTTCTGCGAGCATCAAAACCGACATTGGGTAATAGATCATCGGTTTATCGTAAACTGGCATTAATTGTTTGCTAATTGCTTTTGTTACAGGGTATAACCGTGTTCCGGATCCGCCTGCGAGTATAATTCCTTTCATGTTGTTTGGTCTGAAGGCTACTGGTCAAAAGTCGGAGGTCCAAAGTCAAAGGTCTTTTGGTCACCTATATGATTATTGACCTTAGTCTTTCGACTTTCAGACTATTAAAAATCGTATTTAGTTTCTGGTTCGTTTGTCCCGTCTGAACTTCCATTTCTTAAGTATGTTTCAAGCTTTGAAAGTTGTCTTGATATGCTTATCAATCTATTTAGTAGCTCATTACCTTTTTGTTGAGAGATATATCCCTGATCTATTGAGACATAAACCTGTGATCTGCATTCACCAGCTGAAGCTTTTGCAATATTTACATAATTAGCGAACTTTTTGTCAGAAGCGGATTCAAATCCTTCCGCGATGTTCGACATGACACTGATTGCAGCACGCCTTATTTGATCTATAAGGACAAAATCTTTTGAGAAGGGAGCTCTTTTTGTGATGGTGTAAATTTCGTTCACGATTTCACGAGCTGTTTTCCATACTCTTAGATCTTCAAACTTGTTTACTGTTGGCATTTTTTTGGTCTTAAGGTCAAAAAGGCGAAGGTCAAAGGTCTTACGGTCGATAGTCGGTTGTCCAAGGTCTTTTGGTCATCTACATGACTTTTGACCTTGGACTTCGACTTTCAGACCTTAAGACCAGTCCCTAATCTTTCTAAATTGTAATTATTTCCAGTAACCGCTTCTACCCAGTCCATATTATCGAGGTACCACTGAATGGTTTTTTTAATTCCAGTTTCAAATGTTTCTTCGGGTGTCCAGTCTAATTCTTTTTCAATTTTTGAGGCGTCTATCGCGTAGCGAAAATCGTGTCCGGGGCGATCGGTTACAAATGTTATCAGCTCTCTGTAATTCTTCTCTTTTGCCACTAACTCATTCAGTGTATCACAGATGGTGTGTACTACTTCCATATTTTGCTTTTCATTGTGTCCGCCGATGTTGTAGGTCTCTCCTGGTTCACCATTTTCTACAACTGTGAGTAATGCTCTGGCATGATCGTCCACATAGAGCCAGTCGCGCACATTTTCGCCGGTTCCATAGACGGGGATTTCATTTCCCTGAAGGGCTTTTAGAATAACTACAGGAATTAATTTTTCGGGAAATTGGTAAGGGCCATAGTTGTTAGAGCAGTTGGTGATTAACGTTGGCAAACCAAACGTATGTTGCCACGCCCTAACCAAATGATCGGATGAGGCTTTACTGGAAGAGTAGGGTGAGCGCGGATCGTATGGTGTTTCTTCAGTGAAAAAACCATCATCACCAAGAGATCCATACACTTCATCAGTTGAGACATGCAGGAATCGAAAGGCGCCTTTTTTATCTTCGCTTAGTTTTTTCCAGTATGTCTTTGCTTCTTCGAGCAACGTATGCGTTCCATTTATGTTTGTTCTGATAAATGCCGCTGAGCCATCGATAGAACGATCCACATGGGATTCTGCTGCCAGGTGCATAATGGCATCGGGTTGAAATTCATCAAATACGCGTTTTATCTTTTCTGCATCACAAATATCCACTTTTTCAAATTGATACCTGTTTGATTCTGAAATGGTTTCCAAAGACTCAAGATGTCCGGCGTAGGTAAGTTTATCAAAATTTAAAACCGTATGCTTGGTTTCGTTTATTAATAATCTGACTAATGCTGAGCCGATAAAGCCGGCTCCTCCTGTTACTATGATGTTCATAAATCCAGTTGTTTTAAATAATCTGTGATTTCTACCAATTCATTCTCCATTAAAAAAGGATGCATTGGTAAGCTTAATACTTCTCTGCTTGCTTTTTCAGATTCAGGAAAATCTCCATATTTATATCCTAAATATTCAAACACCGGCTGTTCATGAAAACATTTGGGATAGTAAATTCCGACCGGAATTCCTGCTTCTTTAATATTTGTTACAATCTTTTCTCTTTCATTTTCATCTACACGAATGGTGTATTGAGCGTAAACATGTGAGTTTCCTTCCGCAACTTTTGGAGTGGTTACAAGACCTTTTAAAAGTTCGCTGTAACGTGCACCAATTCTGTTACGCGCCTCCACTTCATCCTCAAAATGTGGCCATTTACCTAATATGACGGCAGCCTGAAGCGTGTCAAACCGTCCATTCATTCCAATATGCGTGTGAAAGTGGCGTTTTAATCCTCCGTGGGAACGAATAGCTTTCATAGTTTCAGCAAGATAATCATCATCGGTGAACAAGGCACCGCCATCGCCAAAACATCCCAACGGTTTGGCAGGAAAGAAAGATGTACTTCCGATTAGAGACGCTCCACAGCTGCGTTTACCATTTCGGGTAGCCCCGAAACTCTGCGCAGCATCTTCAATAACAGCGATATTATGCTTTTCAGCGATAGCATTAATACGCTCCAGGTCCGGCATCTGCCCAAACAAGCTCACCGGCATAATTGCTTTCGTTTTCCCGGTTATCGCTTCTTCAAGAAGATCAGCATTCATGTTAAAGGTATCATGCTCAATATCAATAAATACCGGTGTAGCCCCTACAGCGGCAATCACTTCAGCCGTACTTATCCATGAGAAGGGAACCGTGATAACTTCATCCCCGGGACCAATATTCAATGCCCGAAGAGCAATCTCAAGGCTATCTGTTCCACTTGCCACAGAAATGCAGTGTTTTACCCCAACATAATCGGCTAAGGTTGTTTCCAGCTCATCAATTTCCGACCCCATGATATATTGTCCATGTTCCAAGACTGCTCTCATTCGAGCATCAATTTCTTTTTGATATTTTCGATACTGGGTGTCGAGATCTATGAATTGCATTTTTGATGGTTGAAAGGTTGAAAGGTTGAGGGGTTGAAAAGGTTTATATGTTTATTTGTTTATGCGTTTATCTGCGGCGGAATGTAGCTTATTTAATTTTGCGGTGATTAGTTCGAGATCATTCCTCATTTCCATATAATTCATTTCATCAATAAGCTTAAGTTCTTTTGAAATAATCAGTTGATTTATTACTTCTATTGAAGATCCAAAGGCAATTTCATAAAATCTTGCTTGTCCTTTTGCACTTTTTCTGGATGAACCTTCAGCAATATTCGAACTTATTGAAACTGAAGCTCGCCTCAGTTGGCTGACCAATCCATATTTTTCTGTATCGGGAAACTGTTGAGTAATTTTATAAAGTTTTACGGTAAAATTTTTTGTCTTTTCCCAAACATCCAGTTTTTCAAAACTAAACTGTCTCATATTTATGGTTTATAGGTTTATGAGTTTATTTGCCCACTGCGTAAGCTTGTTTATTCGTTTACTGCGTGAGCTGGTTTATGGCTTATAAACGGATAAACAAATGCGCGAAAGCGCATGCATAAACCCCTAAACTTTATTTAAATTCATCATACGTTTTCTCACCGTTAGCCAGATTATCAGGCAATGATTCTTCTTCGTCTAAATCCAAACATCTCAAGGTCTCACCTTCAAGCTTGTATCGAAATCCGCTTTCCGGACAAACGAAGTTTCCATCCTCATCTATCTTCGAAAGTACGTGTCCATGCCTACTCATCCATCCTTTCTGTTTTCCCGGATTGCCAAGGATTAAAGCATAGTCAGGCACATCTTTGGTGACCACCGCACCGGCACCGACAAAGGAATACCGACCAAGAGTAATTCCACAAACGATGGTGGCATTAGCACCAATAGTAGTCCCTCTTCTGAACAGCGTTTTCTCATATAATGAGTGGCGGTTTACCTGAGATCTTGGATTTGTAACATTCGTAAGTACACAACTCGGGCCAAGAAAAACTTCATCTTCGATTTCGCAACCCGTGTATATGGCAACGTTATTTTGGATTTTAACCCTGTTTCCGATCGACACATTATCCGCTACAAATACATTCTGTCCGAAAACACAATTCTCACCGATCTCTGCATTCTGCGAAATATGGCAGTAGTGCCAGATCTTAGTGCCGGCACCGATAGACACCGGCTCATCGACGTAAGCCGATTCGTGAATTTTTACGTTTTTGTGTTCAGAGTTTTTAGTCATTGTTGATTTACGGTGTGTAGTGTAATTTTGAGCGTTGATTGTGCGGTTTATGAGTTTATTGACGCTTTGCGTCTGTTTATTCGTTTATGAATTTCATGGTTGAAATATATACGGATAAACAAATGTGCAATAGCGCATTCATAAACTTATAAACCCTTCAATTTTTGAATATTCGGATGCACTGATCCACTCGGCTTCTCCGTCAATTTCATCGTTCTTAATTTATGAACTAATTCTATTGAAGGACGTGCATCATCAATTCCAAATCCATTGCCGGCCATCGTTTCTTCGTAAACTCTGGTATGTAAATCCGTAAATCCACCGCTAAACTCAATCTCTTCGCCATCTACGCTGATAGATCGAAATGTTCTTTTAGAATCATCTTCATTATCCGGTATATCCTGAGTTTCAAGAGATAGATACCATTCTACGTCCGCATTTGGCAATTCCAAAAAACCACCCATGCGATTGTTTTCCCTCACATGAAGCTCTTTTTTGTCAGCAGGGCCAAAAAGCCACATTAGCATATCGAAGAAGTGAATACCAATATTGGTTCCTATTCCGCCTGATTTCTCCTGATCACCTTTCCACGAATAGTGATACCACATTCCGCGTGAAGTGATATAGGTTAATCTGATTTTATGTCGTTTATCACTTTTCTCAGATTCAATTCTCTTTTTTAATTCAATAAGGGTTGGATGAACTCTTAGCTGAAGAATCGTCCAAACACGCTGACCATATTCCTGTTCTAATTCTTGCAGAATATCCAGATTCCAAGGATTCATCACCAGTGGTTTTTCGCAAATCGCATCAGCTCCTACACGCATAGCCAGGCGAATGTGGGCGTCATGCAGATTGTTGGGAGAACAGATGGTCAGATAATCAACAGCTTCACCCTCTTTTTCCCTTCTGATTTTTTCAAGATGTCGATCAAAACGCTCTACCTCAGTAAAAAACGAGGCGTCAGGAAAATAACTGTCAATAATTCCTACTGAATCATGCGGATCAACAGCCGCAACTAACTGATTTCCAGTATCTTTAATTGCTTTTAAATGTCTTGGGGCGATGTAACCCGCCAAGCCTGTCATAGCAAAGTTTTTCATTATTTACCTTATCTTAATTCTAAGCTTTAAAAATGTGACTTTCTCCTTTTCGTTCTATCCCAACCATCGCATTTCTTGTATCTACTACACAATCACTCCATTCCGCGAGCTCTTTGTAATTGATGTCGGAATGATTAGTGGAGATTACCACAGCGTCAAACTGTTCTACTGTTTCTTTGTTCCATTCCACTGATTTCTTTCCGGTGTATTCGGCGTGTTCGCGGGTTTCCCAGATTTCGGGGATGTAGGTATCGTAGAACTCTATGGCTGCGCCAAGCTCTTCGAGCAAATGAAATATTTTAAATGTCGGTGATTCCCGCATATCATCCACGTCCGGTTTGTAAGCGAGTCCGACGACCAGAATCTTGCTGCCGTTCATCGACTTTTTGTGAGCGTTCAGGGCCAGCATGGTACGATCGACCACGTAGCGGGGCATATCAGTATTTACTTCTCCGGCTAATTCAATAAATCGAGTATTTTTCTCAAATTCACGTGCTTTCCAGGTGAGGTAAAACGGATCGATGGGAATGCAGTGTCCGCCGAGACCCGGTCCCGGAGTAAATTTCATGAAGCCGAATGGCTTTGTCGCTGCAGCATCGAGTACTTCATGGACGTCAATTCCCATGGCTTCGTAAACCACCTTAAGCTCGTTTACCAGCGCAATGTTTACAGAACGGAAGATATTCTCGGTTAATTTTACCGCCTCGGCAGTTTTGCAATCGCTTACCGGAACGGTTTGCACAATAGCGGTATCGTACATGGCAATGGCCAGCTTGAGAGCTTCTTCTCCGTGACCGCCCACCACTTTGGGAATCTTGGCTGTATTGAAATTCGGATTACCCGGATCTTCTCTTTCGGGACTGTATGCGAGATAAAAATCAGTGCCAGCTTTGAGCCCTGAGTTTTTCTCCAGAATAGGGATCATCAGCTCTTCGGTCGTTCCCGGCCAGGTAGTGGATTCGAGGATAATGAGCTGTCCTTTTCGGAGGTGGTGAGAGATCGTTTCTGTGGTTTGTACCACATAGCTCATATCTGGCTCGCGGTGCTCATCGAGTGGCGTCGGGACGCACATTAGGATAGCATCAGCTTCCGGCAGGCGGTTAAAATCGGTGGTGGCGTCGCAGTCGTCTGACTTTGCGAGGGTCTCCATCATCTCTGTTCCGAGGTGCTTGATGTACGGAGTACCACTCTTGATATTCTTGACTTTCTTTTCATCAACATCATACCCGATTACAGGCATGCCTACTTTGTGGAAGGTCCACATTAGGGGGAGTCCTACATAACCCAGTCCGACGATTCCAATGGTGTAGGTTTTATTATCAATTTTATCCAGTAGTGTTTGTACTTGGCTCATGGTGTTTTTGTAAATGTGTAAAAATTGTTACCCAGCCGAATAGTCGTGGGAAGATTGAAGTGCGGTGCTTTGTTAATTAAAGATTGAAGATTCAAGCGCTACGCTATTGATGTTTGTCTCGTATTGGCAAGAACTAAAAATCTTCAATGATTCTCTCATTCCTCTCCATATATTAACAACTTGGGTTGTTCGATAGTTGCTTTATCATCTGTTGAATACACGAGGGTTCTCAGTTTCCTTCCGATTAATTTTTCTGTCTTTATTACCAATTTTGACAGATACTGCCGGTTGATATCATCTCCGATAAGGGTGACATCAATGACTTGCGTGTCAAGTCCACGAGCGAGATCACCTGTGACGTACACCGTTTGAATATCCCCAAGCTTTTTTACTACTGCTTCTACAATCTGATCGATTCCAAAGTGCTTAAAGGCGATCTGTTGAATATCTCCAAAGAGCGGATATTCCGTATTTACCGTGTAGATTTTTTTATTCCCGTCTTTATGAGCTTTGATAAATCCTGCCTTCTCAAATCTATTCAATTCCAGCCGAATAGAATTTGTGCTTTCATCAAATTCATCTGCCAGTCCCCGCAAATAAGCGCTACTATCGGGATTCAAAAAGAACCTCAGCAACAGCTTCATGCGTGTCTTGGATTGTATGAGTGTATGCAGGAAGGTTTTGTCCAAAATTTATTAAAGATTATCCCGAAGCCTCGGGACGCAATTTAAGATTGTTTCTTTATCATCCATTAAATGCAAGAATCGAATATTCTTTGGTAAGCCCTACAGATTGAAAGCGACAAATTCTTATACCCTTTCGGGCACGGCTTCGCCACTGTCACTCCCACATCAGTTTTTATTAATTGGGTCCCATCCCCACTTTTAACTCCGTCCTTATCGGATATCAGAGAAAAGCGTTAGTAACTGAGTAAAAGCACCTATCCTAAGCGTTTTGAATAATGAGTAAGAAAATTACTCAAGCTTACAAGAGGGTGCAACTTTTAAACGTGCCATAGTAAGATATTTTCTGGAAGCGGTTTGGAAGCGCAGACCTGTCAGGTTTTTAAAACCTGACAGGTCTGCGCTCGTGAACAAAGCGGTTACTACCAACCCCTACTTATCTATTTACCAAGTCTCACGCACAAGCGAATTAGGGTAGTGTTGGTACGGACTTGTATAGAGATGGTATAACTTTAGTCCATCCATTCCTAACGGTTTCGGGTTTTTCTCTTACTTAATCAATGCTCGTTTATATTATAACTCCTTACAACTCCCATTCAGCTCATAGTGAACTACTACTGTAACAGGAGTTGGATAAGCTTTGTTCTGGGTTTATATCGAGGTTGTTACAAAGCCGTAAACAGACTGGATTTGTCACATTTCGTCATCCCCATTTATTGCGGGAGGTGCCCTGTTAATGAACTTGCCATTGGAATTGTACGTTGTATACCTCGTTCTAAGTAGCTTTACAACGTTTATGAACCAAATTCTTTATTGGTTGCCAGAGCATCTTCCGGCATTCCGCATGCGCTTCAGCCGGAATGACGTTGTGCAGAGTGATATGACGTAAACGGGCTTGATTTGTCACATTTCGTCATCCCGCATTTATTGCGGGAGGTGCCCTGTTAATGAACTTGCCATTGGAATTGTACGTTGTATACCTCATTCTAAGTAGCTTTACAACGTTTATGAACCAAATTCTTTATTGGTTGCCATGGCATCTTCCGGCATTCCGCATGCGCTTCAGCCGGAATGACGTTGGGGGCAAGATCTGACAGGTTTTTAAAACCTGTCAGGTCTTACGGTTTCCAGCGCCTTCCCAATTACCCCCAGTGTCCAGTCGAGCGTCTCATCATCAATTATCAACGGCGGGGCCAATCGTACTAATGTATTCGAATGCAACGTCCAGCCTAAAATGACGCCTTCTTCCATGCAGATTTCTACTACCTTTTGGGTGAAATCTTTGTCTTTTAGCTCCATCCCGAGCATCGCCCCTTTGCCGCGGATTTCAATCACGCCTGGTTTGCCTTCCAGAGTGGTGCGAATTTTCTCTTCTATATATGGAGCGCGGTCTATCAGGTTTTCTTCGAGAATGGTTTTCAGATTGGCGTAGCCGGCGGCGCAGGATACCGGATGTCCCCCGAAGGTGGTCACATGATTCAATGGAGGATCAAATTTAAACGTTTCGAAGATTTTTGAGGATGACGCAAATCCCCCTATCGGCATGCCGCCTCCCATCGCTTTGGCCATGCAGAGGATGTCGGGGACCACACCGTAATGTTCGAACGCGAAGAGTTTTCCTGTCCGGCCGAAACCTGACTGTATTTCATCGAAGATCAATAACGCACCGGTTTCATCGCATCTTTGGCGCACGGATTTGAGCCATTTTTCTTCAGCGGGAATAATTCCGCCTTCTCCCTGAATTGGCTCCAGAATTACGGCCGCGGTTTGTTCTGTGATCTGATCTAAGTCACTGTCATCATTGAAATTGAGAAATGTGACTCCCGGCAATAATGGTTCGTATGGATTGCGATAGATATCTCTTCCCGTCACACTCAAAGATCCCTGTGTGTCTCCGTGGTAACTGTTTTCAAATGAGACGAATTCGGATCTCCCTGTATATTTTTTTGCGAGTTTTAAAGCTCCTTCAATGGCTTCGGTTCCACTGTTTACAAAATAGACCCGGTCGAGCTGCTCGGGTAGTTGTGACGTCAACAGATCAGCGAAAAGTGATTGCGGACGTTGAATAAATTCTCCATACACCATTACGTGAAGATGGTGATTGAGCTGCTCCTGAATGGCGGCTATTACGTTGGGATGCCGGTGTCCGAGGCTTGAAACGGCAATTCCCGAAATGAAATCCACATATTTTTTACCCGTTATGGTTTTCAGAAACGGGCCTTCGGCTGAGGCAATCTCTAATCCCATGGGCGCATTGCTCGTCATGGCAATTCGATTATAAAACGCATTTTTTACAATTTCTTCACCCTGCGGTGTCGGATTATCTTTCTTCATTGGGGGCTCAGGCTCATTCGATATGATTTATTTACTTTAGTTCAAAGTATATAAGCTTATTTGGTCAGCTACAATTCCTGCATCTCTTTCCTTGCCTTCATTGACGGGACTTCGCCCTTTCAGGGCTACCGATCTTAAGACTCTTTTACAACATAGTGCCTTGCACTATGTTGATGACGGTGCCCCTTTGGGGCGGAACAGTGCTGAGTATCATCCCAGCTTCAAGCTCCAAA
>Ga0306910_1000550_pt1 | contig 16933 bp, 19 predicted proteins | sample AntRauMFilla2698_FD_190438 | JGI IMG/M metagenome (GOLD analysis project Ga0306910, IMG submission 190438) | Saline lake microbial communities from Rauer Islands, Antarctica - Metagenome Filla 2 #698 (v2) (version 2) | ecosystem: Environmental > Aquatic > Non-marine Saline and Alkaline > Saline ... | reverse complement strand
ACAAAAGACCATTGCCCAAGAACTTGGCGTGACTGACCGCAGTGTTCGGAATTGGCTTAAAGAAACCGGAAAGTAGCCATAATCAGATAGAAGCCTTGGACGGGGCTTTTTCGTTTGGTGGTAAAAGGGACAATAGCTATATCAGGCAGAAGCTTGTTAGGCTGTTTTCCAAATACGCTGTCTTTGGTTCGAATTCTTACGACCGTAATACCCCCTCCTTTTTTAACTCAGCTCAAATAGAAATTCCTGTACTAGCAAATCCAGCGCGTGAGCGTAGCAGGATCGTCTTTTTGATCCTGCGTAGTCGAGCGGGCAAACAAGCGAAGCGCGTTAGTGTCGAGGTGGGACTCTAAGGTTTGAGCCTGGTTTCCTAGATTTTCTGCAACGATCAATTTCTCTTTTAAAAAATGCTGAAATAAAGGCGAGGACTTTAACGCTTTGTGTTGTATTTTGTTGTTTGTAGTATTATAATTAATACAACAAAATACAAAACGGCGAGAATGTTATGAGTTCCAACAAAGAAAAAATTATAGCGGCGGCTGAGAACCTGGAAGCCCAGGGCGTGAATCCAACGCAGGTCACGGTGCGAGAGGCGTTGGGAGGCGGGAGTTTCGCGACAATCGGCCCTGTGTTGAAAGAATGGAAAAAATCGAAAAAAGAAGACCATGCCCTGACGGAAATTCAGGTTCCGGAGACGATTACTGAGCGTCTGGAACAATTGCAGGGTGCGGTTTGGCAGGCGGCTGTGGATGAGGCTGAGCGCCGGTTAACCGCCGAGCGCGAAGCTTTGCTCCTGGCCCAGGAGAGGGCCGCGTCAGATGTGTCAGAGCAAATGGAATCCGTTGCAGCACTGGAGTCTGAAGCGGACAAGCATCTTGCTCGGATTGAGGCATTAGAAACAGACCTGGAAGCTCGCAGTACTCAAATGAATCATTTGCAGGCTGAGCTGGCTGAAATAAAAAAACGGGCGAGTAATGATGCTCATACTGCTGCTGAAACGATGGCGAGAGAGGTCGCACGCCGCGAAGCGGCAGAAGCCCGCGCAGAACGGGCAGAGGCGTTGCACCGTGAAGCGATTGAGCAAAGTCGAGCTGATCTCGCGGCACTTAAAAACGAGCACAATACCGACATGGCAGCGGCTAAGCGGGAAGCCGCTGAAGCCGTGAAAAAAGCCGAATCTTTGGCCCAGGAGCAAACGCGCCGGGCTGAGAAAGCCGAGAAAGAAGGGCAGCAGCGAAGCGCTGGCGAGCAGGCTTGTCAGAGTCGCCTGGAGGTGGCGCAGCGTGAGGCGGAGCAATCCCAGGTACGTATAACCAAGTTCGAAGAAAAGGCCGACAAAGCGATTCAGGAAGCCGCCGAGTTGCGTGGTGAACTGAAGGCATTGAAAGCGGCTCAAAAACCAGAGAAAAAAGGCTAGTTTTCCGAGCTAGGAGGCCTTGGAGGCTCGCCAGGTCGCTCTAAAACTTGCCACAGCAAGCGTATAGCATAGTGATAATCGCGGGCCGTGGTCGGCGCGAAATCGTGCGCCCGATAGAACTCATGCACCTGACGTCGTCCGATCTGATGCGGGGCACGACCGCACCATTTTATGAAAGCCTGGATCTTTTTTAGCTGCCGTGTGCGTGCGATCTTCCCGCCTTTGCGGGCGTGCTGGTGTAGTTTGAAAAACAATTCCTGGTTCATGGTCTACCTCCGATGTAGGAGGCAATGACATCAACTCGATCGCGTCCGTGTCCGAGTTCGACGGCAAGGATTTTTCTTGCTGCGAGATCGTCTGCCTTCGACGCCTGACCGCCCTCTAATGGCGTCCGTTCACCAGTCAGTGCCTGGTAGCGCTCACTGGCGTAGGCCGCTCTCAGGTCGTGAATGTCGGTTACGCCATGTGTTTGCAGGGTTTCTCGGGTATCTCGGAGTTCACCATTTCGGAATTGGGACCAGGTTTGTGTGTTCGGTACGAGGGAGCGCCCTTCACCCTGAATCTCAGCCGCTCGGGAGAGTGATTCAATTTGTCTTTCGTGAGTGATGGGTACCTCACGTTCTCGTCCGCCTTTGGTGCCATAAACAATCGTTACCTTGCCGGTGTTTCTGGCTTCATTCAGGGCGGATTTTGCGTTGATTAGGGATGCCTCTTTGGAACGCAACCCCAAGTCACGAGCAAGGCCTACGACCGCCTGTCCGCGCTCTGTAGTGGCTGCTTGAGCAACCTCAAACCGTCCGCGATCAATGGATGTGGCCGGGGTTTGTCGCACGTTAGTGCGCTGAGCAATTAAGCATTCCCTGGTAGGGCTCACGCTTTGCCACTGGCCTCTGGTTGCCGCGTTCATCACTGTGTTCACGGCGGACACCAGGTTTTGCGCGTAAGCAGGTGACAGCTCGCCGTTGGCCACCTGGTCGGCTAGACCTTGGCCGTAACTGGTTACGAGGTCTCGGCTCACCTCTTCCAGTCGCCGTAATCCTTCCTCTTTTGCATGCTGTGCAAACTGATTAAATCGGTCAGTTATGGTGGCCGCTGTTGAGAAGGATGCGGCCTTGTTTGCCACTTCCCGATTCATGGCAAAGCCACCGGCTTTGCCCATATCCCGCGTTTGCAGTCCAAAATTGTTGCCTCTACCGCCCTTCATGCCCGTGCCTCTAGTGCTGGAGTTCTAATGCTTCTACGGACTCTCAATACCCATTTTTTCGTTGGTAAGTGATACGCAGTGCTGAGGTGCACGCAAACCTTGAGAGTTACTTCTTGACGCGTTTCCTGTGCCGGAACGTCAGCCCGGTTTCCTGGTGAATAACCTGTTTTTTCGTCGCTGGATCGAGTGCTATGGCGCGGGTTAAGCGCACGCGGCCCGGCCTTTGTCCTGTTAGGACGCAGCGGGCAGCTCCGGCGTAGGCGTAGGGCCTTGTGCTCCAGGGGCACAACTCGGGCGGCGAAAAGGAATGCGAACGAAGACGCTCGAAAATCACGCCCAAGGCGTGTTTTCGTTGCTTTTCGTCCGCTGCTTTTTATAGCCAGGCCGCGCTAGGCGCGGTCTGGCGTTCGGCGGTGCCCGCCGTCTCTGTGTGCGCTGTGGCTTTCACAGAGACGGCGGGGTGCGGGGACCAAGATCGCAGGTGGGGCCGAATTATCGGGCCGCGTTACTGAGCTCACTCAGCGATGGGTCGTTCTTGAGATGCACGTCTTGGCGGAATGACGCGGCACGAGTGTAGGCCCAAAAAATGGGGCGTGTGCCTGCGAATGCCAAATGCCAGAGACGGCGTTGCTTCTCCCGGAGGAGTGGGGACGTTATTTCAGATGAGAATGCCAAGCCGTATAGACCATCGCGGGTTTGCCGGCAGGGCTGTCGTGAAGTGCTCGCTGGTGCGAGCTATTCTAGTACTGCTGTGTAGCAGGTGAAGCCCCTAGAAAGAGACCTCGCTGTGAGTATGCTGTTCAAGGCCCAGCTAGCGCTATTTCCGCTTTTCGTCGCGGACAGACGTTAAGGTTTTATTTTGCAACACCGACTGAGGAACTGCAAGCGCGAGGTTGGCGTTGCGCCAGGCTGGGAAATGGCGGATAGTTTGTAGCTACATTGAAGCCACAAATATAACGAGAGGTGTGTATGAGTTCTGACTCTGTGGTGCGTGCCCGAATCGACAGCGATACCAAGGCGCGGGCAACCGCCGCCCTGGACGCTATGGGCTTGTCCGTGTCCGACGCCATCCGCTTGTTGATGTTTCGGATCGCCGACGAACAACGGTTGCCGTTTTCGGTACAGGTGCCCAACGCCAAAACCGTGAAAGCGATGGACGAGCTGGAAGCAGGTCAGGGTAAACGGTTTAACAACGAACAGGACTTGTTTGACGACCTGGGGCTGTGATGCTGACCCCGGTGCAATCGACGCAGTTCAAAAAGGATGTGAAGAAGGCCCGCAAGCGGGGTAAAGATTTGGATAAATTAAAGACTCTGCTCAGTCTTTTGATTCACCAAGTACCGTTACCCGAAGCGTATCAGGATCACCCGTTGCGGGAGAACTGGAAAGGATATCGAGATGCTCACATAGAGCCAGATTGGTTGCTGCTGTACCGATTGGACGATGAAGAATTGCAGTTGGCCCGAACCGGAACGCACGCTGATTTGTTTCAGGAATAGCTCAGCCCTGGTGCGTCGTCATCGCACAGGCATCGCTACCACTTTTCGTTCATCGTAACCGCGAATACACGCATCAGAAACGACAAAGGCCCGGGGGTCGAAACCACCGGGCCTTTGGTAATCGGATCAGGCTATGTTGTGCCTACCCATGATCAAGACAATGACTATTTTACTTGCTAATATTTTAAGTCCGGCACGACTGGGGCAGGTACTTTTCTTCAATATCAGTTGGAGTAGTCGCACCTGAATCGCTGGCACAATTCACAGTAAGGCCAGTATTTGTACCAGTGTAAACATACGTCAGTGTGTTAGTGGTATCGAGTGAGCCACCAAGGTCAATTAGAGTCATTACTACAGCTAGGCTATCGGTACCTGCTATGGTTTCGAACGCTACGCTGGAGACTGATGGAAGAGCCTCAAGATTGGCTTTAAGGTCTGTTGTTACACTCGATTTTGCGGGATCTGGATCAGGCATAACCCCGGATGCTGCATAAGACTCGTAAATCGCAACCTTGGCGGCCCCCGCAGCATTCACGGGTTCAACGATCTTTGAACGAATGGTGTAATCCTGGTACGCCGGAATAGCAACCGCTGCCAGGATGCCAATGATCGCGACCACGATCATCAATTCAATTAGGGTAAAACCTTTCTGCATTTTCTGCATTTGATTGTTCATTTCGCAATTCCACTTTTTAGGTGAGGGGTTGTAAATTAATTAGCAAGATCGGTGCCAGCGTCGCTGCCTGGGCTTCGGTATCCGTGCCACACCCTGAGGTGAGCGGGATTAAGGGGCTGGCCCGGTTATTTGCTAGACTGCTTGTGGGACACCGAAGGCCGAGATGGCGCTGCCTGCACTGTGCCAAACCGACCAATGGCACACCCTTCACTGTGCCAACTGACACTGAAGGACAAGAGATGAGCAGAGCGATTAATGTGGAAGCCGCGGTCTGGATCACGCAATTGAGCAAGCGGACCCTCTGGCGTCGGCTGTCCGAAGGACAGATCACCCGTCAGGCCAACGACGACGAGGGTCGAGCCATGCTCACTTTTGAGGATCTTGTGCCGATGCTGTGTATTCCAGTGGCCCCGCAGGACCACGACTTGATCATCGAGGCCGCCGCCGGTGACGCGGAGGCTCAAAATGACCTGGCTTTATTGTTTCTCGACGCGGATAAACCGGATCTCGGCTTGCATTGGCTGGCTTTGGCCGCCGACCAGGGACACCCGGACGCCATGCACCATTTGTCCAAGCTCTACATCGGGGGCAGCGGCATCCCCAAAAACGACAGCCTCGGGTTGATGTGGCTGGGCAAGGCGGCGGCTTTGGGTCACGTGATTGCGGGTCAGCAAGTTACGGGCCTGACCCGGTTTAGAAAGGCCTAGTCTGTTCCAGGAAGGCCTCAACGCCGGTGCACCGTCACGGCCCGAAACCCCACCGCCTGGCACGCTGAGAAGGCGGCATCGAGGCTGTTGAAGATCCGCACCTGGTCGGTGCCGTGATGTTTACGGTTGAGATCGAGCGCCACGGTTGCGCCGTTACGGCGGCGAAACTGGCAGCTCCAGCGCGGAGCCGGTCCCGGCTCCAGGGGCGCGGGCACGATCTCAGCGGCCATCAGGTTCCCGGCCTCAAATAACAGGCGTAACTGGTCGAGTCGCATCGTTGGGTTTTGTCTCTGCAAATTGGAGATTTGAACGGGCAAGGGTAGCGCAAAAGGCGGGCTTTGTCGGTTCAGGACGGTCTTACTGCGACGCTCTCTTTACCATAAGACCTGTTATCGGAAGTAGACCTCCTCACGGTAGACACAATCTAGCATGTCGTGAGTTTCAAGCAGTGTCAGCTCATCAAGAGAGGCACTTAGGCCATCTTTGCGGCACTGTCGGGCAATTTCTTCAACAGCAGCACGTCGAACCTGTTCGCACAGCTCGCGCTGGGTTCGCCCCTTTTGCTCAGGCACTTGAATGAGAAAGCACCAATAAAGAAGCTGTGAATTGCCTGCAATCTCCTTAAATTCGGATTGTCCCTGATTGGTAAGCGTTACGCTCCAGGCGCTGGGCTCATCACAAAAATATTGGATCGTCTTGAGCATAGGAATCTCCTTTTTTGGGTATGTGCTCCATATGACAATACTTTTAGGGACTACCTATTATTAGTGACTGTTCGCCTATTGCTGGAAATTCTTTAATGGCGTTTAAGTGGCACTGTTTTAGTGCTAAAATTACGCTTAATTAGTGCTAATAAGGCACTAATTAAGCACTAATTAAGCGCAAATTAAGCACTAAGGAAAAGCCAATGATTATTTTGCTAGGCTCACAAAAGGGCGGATGTGGAAAATCGACCATTGCTGTCAATCTGTGCGCGGAGCTCGCCCGAACCGGGGCCGATGTGGTCCTGGTCGATGCAGACCGTCAGAGCACTTCGTCACGCTGGGCTCAGGATCGGCAAAGCCGGAAGGCTTCCCCAGTTCACTGCGTTCAGAAGTACGACAACATCCGTGAAACCTTGTTCGATCTCGATAAGCGCTACGAGATTGTGGTGGTTGATGCGGCTGGACGGGATTCACGTGAATTACGCACGGCTATGACTGCTGCCCACGTCCTCCTTGTCCCATTCCGACCCTCACAACCTGATCTCGACACCCTGCCGGCACTTCAGGAAATTATTACCGGCGCTAAAGATTTGAACCCTGGCTTGAAGGTCTTTGGTGTTTTGACCATGGCACCCACGAACCCGGCTGTGAATGAGGCGGACGAGGCCAGAGCCTATTTATCGGATTTCCCCGAGATTCAGACGCTTCGCTCGATCATCCGTGACCGGAAGGTATACCGGGACGCTATGAGTGAAGGACTCGGAGTGGTGGATATGGGCAATGAAAAGGCGCGGGCTGAAATACAGCTACTGACAAAGGAGATTATGGGTGATGGTTAAACGTAGAGAGAGCCAGGATCACGAAAAACGAATTGAGCAATTTGCTGATGGAGCAGATGGCGCTCCTACGCGAAGTCTAGAACCCTCAGCCCCACGAACACACAAAAGAATCAATGTGCCGTTCAATGAATATGAGTTTCAGCAGCTGGAAGACGCATCCAAACGTACCGGACGATCAAAGCTCAACTACCTGAGGTGGGCTATGCTGGAGCAGGCCAAGAGAGACGCTGAAGTTTAGGCTGGGAAAAAAGCGGACAGTGGTGATAAGCTGTTGCAGGACTTAAAAAAACAAAACCCAGGATCATTGACGCGCCAACGTCTCCCCCGGGTTCTATTACATAACGTGAGAACCATGATAGCCGATCAGTTAGAGCTTTTTCAATCCCGACTACCCTCAAAACCCTACTGCGCAGACATTCTAGCCAACGGCTTAATGGTGCGACCTCGTAAAACAGCAACTCAAAAGCGGTATATCCAAGCAAACCCACCTTGGCTTAGAAGTTGGCTAATATTTGATATAGACCGCCCTGGAGCTGCTGTTGCGTGGGATGACGCCCACCTTCCTGAGCCGTTTTGGACGAGTCAGAACCCCGAAAACGGACACGCTCACCTGTGCTACGGGCTCGATGCGCCGGTACTTCTAGGGCATCACGACCGACAACGCCCGATGCGATACCTCGCCGCCGTTGAGCATGCAATGAGAGCCAAGCTGGAGGCAGATCCCGGCTATTCCGGTCTAATTACCAAGAACCCCATGCACAAGGCCTGGAGGACGTTCTGGCATCCGGTGGGCGGCCTGTATTGCCTCGATGATCTGTCCGAATGGCTAGAGCTGCCAAAGTACATCAACAAGCGCGACAAGCCGGAGAGGGTGGGTATTGGCCGGAATGTGGACACGTTCGACCATCTGAGGCATTTGGCGTATCGCCAGGTGCGCGGCTGGAAAGAGCGCGGCGGTCAGGGTGTGTTCGTGTACTACCTCAACAGCCTTCACGACCACGCGCAGCAGTACACGCACAACGAGCACCCGAAACCGCTCGATGTGCGCGAGTGCCACCACATTGCCAAATCCGTTGCACGCTGGACGTGGAACCACTTCGACATTGAAGCCAGTGACAAGCGATTCCGCGAGCTACAGAGCCGCAGAGGCAGCGTAGGTGGCAAGAAAGCCAGTGCAGCGTATGAAGACAAGCGGGTCAGCGCACGGCTTATGTGGACTCAGGGTATGACACAAAAGACCATTGCCCAAGAACTTGGCGTGACTGACCGCAGTGTTCGGAATTGGCTTAAAGAAACCGGAAAGTAGCCATAATCAGATAGAAGCCTTGGACGGGTGTTAGTGGCCAATTAAAATGACCCACTACTGGCCATTAATTTTGACCCACCTCCGGGTGGCCGTCAGGCCACAGAACCAGCTACTGTCCCCCGCTTTTACTCATGGCCGGGGGCATGCCAGTGAAGGAGTGGGTTGTGATACACAAGATCAAGGCGTTGCACGATAACGGCAAAGGGTTGTCCATTCGCGCCATCAGTCAGGGACTGGGGTTGTCCCGAAACACCGTCCGCAAGTATTTGCGGATGGAAGTGGATGCGATCTCGGAACAGTTTGCAGACCCCTCACGGAGCAAGCGCCTCGATGATCACCGGGATTACCTGGTGCATTTGCTCAAGCAATTTCCCAAGCTCAGCGCCGTCAAGATTGCCCGCAAGCTTCAGGCAAAGGTCGGCGATTTACCGGCCTCGGATCGCTCTATCCGCCGCTATGTGCGGGCGCTCAAGGAGGAAGTGGCATCGGCCCAGATGCGTTACTACGAACCCATTCTGGACGATGTACCCGGTGTTCAGTGCCAGGTGGATCCCGGTGAGTTACGTGGCGTACTGATCGGTGGCGAAGAGCGCACGCTACACTTCGTCGTATTCGTGCTGTCCTACTCGCGGCTGATGTACGTGGGCCTGGCCTTCCGTCCTCTGGATACCCAGATGTTTATCCAGCTCCATGACGAAGCCCTGAGGTACTTCGCCGGCCTGCCGGAGGAGTGTGTTTATGATCAGACCAAGCTGGTAGTGATCAACGAGCAGTACCGGGAACTGACCCTCAACCAGCGGTTCCATGAGTATGCGACCACTGCCGGGTTCCGGATCCATGCCTGTGAAGGCTATGACCCGGAGAGCAAGGGCAAGGTGGAGGCCGGCGTAAAGTACGTCAAGCAGGACTGCCTTTACGGAGAGGTCTTCCAGGATCAGGAACACGTGCGCCAGCACGTGCAGGACTGGGTTGAGAGCGTGGCCAATGTCCGCATCCACGGCACCACCGGTGAGCCGCCCCAGGAGCTCTTTGAAAGGGATGAGCGAGAACACCTGGAGGCGTACCTGTCACCAGCCTGCGTAGAGCCTGTGGCCCGCGACACACGAAGGGCGGATAAGACCGGCCTGATCGCCTGGAAAGCCAACAAATACTCCGTGCCCATGGCCTGGCAACAGGCCCGGGTGGGCATTCTGGAGTCCGACAGCCAACTTCATATCAGCGATCTGAACACAGGCGAGGTCATCGCCAATCATGCCCTGTGCTCCGACAAGGGCAAGGTGATCAAGAATACCCATCACTATCGGGATCATGCCCAGCGAGTGAGCAAGCTGGAATCCGATATCAACGCCCTGATCGGCAGCGAGATCGGGCACCGGTTGTGCCAGCAACTCAAACGCTCCGAGCCCAAGATCTACAAGGACCAGTTGGTGGCTGCCCGTGACCTGCTCAAGCGCCATGAGCCCGTGGATCCAGAGTTGATCACGACGCTGGCAGAGCGCCCCGGCATGACTGCCACACGGATGCAAAGCTACCTGGAAGCGACCCAGACCGCCGTTCTCCGGGAGCGACGGCCGGAACCGTTACCGGAACCCAAGCAAGCGCTGGATCTGAGTGCCTACCAGCGTCTTGGCCGCTCCAGTGGCCAGGGGGTGACCCATGAGCCAGCTTGAGCAAACCGTGGCCCGATACCGCAGCCTGCGCCTAAGCGCAGCCGCCGATGAATTAACGAATCTGCTGGCCCAGGCGGAAGCCAACGAGATGTCCTATCTGAGCTTCGCGGATCGGCTTGCCGAACATGAGATGACTCAGCGCCAGGACAAGCGCATCCGACGGAACCACAAGATGGCCACGTTCCCCGCCGATAAGCGCCTGGAGGGCTTCGACTACCGGCACCAGACCACCATTACCAAACGCCAGGTGAACGCCTTGCTGGACTTCCAGTTCCTCGACGAGCGGAACAACCTGGTGTTCATCGGACCACCGGGCGTGGGCAAGACCCACCTGGCCATCGGGGTCGGCCTCAAGGCGGTGGAAGCCGGTTACCGGGTGTTGTTCCGCAACGCCCTGGATCTGGTGGAAGAGCTGGAACTGGCCGAGATGAAGGGTGAGCTGAAAAAACGGGTCAGCCAGTTGGCCAAGTATGACCTGCTGATCATTGATGAACTGGGCTACTTGCCCATGACCCGGCAGGCCCGCTACAACCTGTTCCAGTTGATCAACAGCCTTTACGAATACCGGTCCATCATCCTGACCACCAACAAGGACTTCACCAGCTGGGGCGAGTTCTTCCACGACGACAACGTGGCGGTACCGATCATTGACCGGGTCATCCACCATTCACACATCTTTATGCTGGGAGGAGAAAGCTATCGATTGAAGCAGAAAACCACAAACTAGACTATGAAGGGTGGGTCAATTTTATTGGCCAAAAGTGGGTCAAAATAAATGGCCATTGACAACGGGGCTTTTTCGTTTGGTGGTAAAAGGGACAATAGCTATATCAGGCAGAAGCTTGTTAGGCTGTTTTCCAAATACGCTGTCTTTGGTTCGAATTCTTACGACCGTAATACCCCCTCCTTTTTTAACTCAGCTCAAATAGAAATTCCTGTACTAGCAAATCCAGCGCGTGAGCGTAGCAGGATCGTCTTTTTGATCCTGCGTAGTCGAGCGGGCAAACAAGCGAAGCGCGTTAGTGTCGAGGTGGGACTCTAAGGTTTGAGCCTGGTTTCCTAGATTTTCTGCAACGATCAATTTCTCTTTTAAAAAATGCTGAAATAAAGGCGAGGACTTTAACGCTTTGTGTTGTATTTTGTTGTTTGTAGTATTATAATTAATACAACAAAATACAAAACGGCGAGAATGTTATGAGTTCCAACAAAGAAAAAATTATAGCGGCGGCTGAGAACCTGGAAGCCCAGGGCGTGAATCCAACGCAGGTCACGGTGCGAGAGGCGTTGGGAGGCGGGAGTTTCGCGACAATCGGCCCTGTGTTGAAAGAATGGAAAAAATCGAAAAAAGAAGACCATGCCCTGACGGAAATTCAGGTTCCGGAGACGATTACTGAGCGTCTGGAACAATTGCAGGGTGCGGTTTGGCAGGCGGCTGTGGATGAGGCTGAGCGCCGGTTAACCGCCGAGCGCGAAGCTTTGCTCCTGGCCCAGGAGAGGGCCGCGTCAGATGTGTCAGAGCAAATGGAATCCGTTGCAGCACTGGAGTCTGAAGCGGACAAGCATCTTGCTCGGATTGAGGCATTAGAAACAGACCTGGAAGCTCGCAGTACTCAAATGAATCATTTGCAGGCTGAGCTGGCTGAAATAAAAAAACGGGCGAGTAATGATGCTCATACTGCTGCTGAAACGATGGCGAGAGAGGTCGCACGCCGCGAAGCGGCAGAAGCCCGCGCAGAACGGGCAGAGGCGTTGCACCGTGAAGCGATTGAGCAAAGTCGAGCTGATCTCGCGGCACTTAAAAACGAGCACAATACCGACATGGCAGCGGCTAAGCGGGAAGCCGCTGAAGCCGTGAAAAAAGCCGAATCTTTGGCCCAGGAGCAAACGCGCCGGGCTGAGAAAGCCGAGAAAGAAGGGCAGCAGCGAAGCGCTGGCGAGCAGGCTTGTCAGAGTCGCCTGGAGGTGGCGCAGCGTGAGGCGGAGCAATCCCAGGTACGTATAACCAAGTTCGAAGAAAAGGCCGACAAAGCGATTCAGGAAGCCGCCGAGTTGCGTGGTGAACTGAAGGCATTGAAAGCGGCTCAAAAACCAGAGAAAAAAGGCTAGTTTTCCGAGCTAGGAGGCCTTGGAGGCTCGCCAGGTCGCTCTAAAACTTGCCACAGCAAGCGTATAGCATAGTGATAATCGCGGGCCGTGGTCGGCGCGAAATCGTGCGCCCGATAGAACTCATGCACCTGACGTCGTCCGATCTGATGCGGGGCACGACCGCACCATTTTATGAAAGCCTGGATCTTTTTTAGCTGCCGTGTGCGTGCGATCTTCCCGCCTTTGCGGGCGTGCTGGTGTAGTTTGAAAAACAATTCCTGGTTCATGGTCTACCTCCGATGTAGGAGGCAATGACATCAACTCGATCGCGTCCGTGTCCGAGTTCGACGGCAAGGATTTTTCTTGCTGCGAGATCGTCTGCCTTCGACGCCTGACCGCCCTCTAATGGCGTCCGTTCACCAGTCAGTGCCTGGTAGCGCTCACTGGCGTAGGCCGCTCTCAGGTCGTGAATGTCGGTTACGCCATGTGTTTGCAGGGTTTCTCGGGTATCTCGGAGTTCACCATTTCGGAATTGGGACCAGGTTTGTGTGTTCGGTACGAGGGAGCGCCCTTCACCCTGAATCTCAGCCGCTCGGGAGAGTGATTCAATTTGTCTTTCGTGAGTGATGGGTACCTCACGTTCTCGTCCGCCTTTGGTGCCATAAACAATCGTTACCTTGCCGGTGTTTCTGGCTTCATTCAGGGCGGATTTTGCGTTGATTAGGGATGCCTCTTTGGAACGCAACCCCAAGTCACGAGCAAGGCCTACGACCGCCTGTCCGCGCTCTGTAGTGGCTGCTTGAGCAACCTCAAACCGTCCGCGATCAATGGATGTGGCCGGGGTTTGTCGCACGTTAGTGCGCTGAGCAATTAAGCATTCCCTGGTAGGGCTCACGCTTTGCCACTGGCCTCTGGTTGCCGCGTTCATCACTGTGTTCACGGCGGACACCAGGTTTTGCGCGTAAGCAGGTGACAGCTCGCCGTTGGCCACCTGGTCGGCTAGACCTTGGCCGTAACTGGTTACGAGGTCTCGGCTCACCTCTTCCAGTCGCCGTAATCCTTCCTCTTTTGCATGCTGTGCAAACTGATTAAATCGGTCAGTTATGGTGGCCGCTGTTGAGAAGGATGCGGCCTTGTTTGCCACTTCCCGATTCATGGCAAAGCCACCGGCTTTGCCCATATCCCGCGTTTGCAGTCCAAAATTGTTGCCTCTACCGCCCTTCATGCCCGTGCCTCTAGTGCTGGAGTTCTAATGCTTCTACGGACTCTCAATACCCATTTTTTCGTTGGTAAGTGATACGCAGTGCTGAGGTGCACGCAAACCTTGAGAGTTACTTCTTGACGCGTTTCCTGTGCCGGAACGTCAGCCCGGTTTCCTGGTGAATAACCTGTTTTTTCGTCGCTGGATCGAGTGCTATGGCGCGGGTTAAGCGCACGCGGCCCGGCCTTTGTCCTGTTAGGACGCAGCGGGCAGCTCCGGCGTAGGCGTAGGGCCTTGTGCTCCAGGGGCACAACTCGGGCGGCGAAAAGGAATGCGAACGAAGACGCTCGAAAATCACGCCCAAGGCGTGTTTTCGTTGCTTTTCGTCCGCTGCTTTTTATAGCCAGGCCGCGCTAGGCGCGGTCTGGCGTTCGGCGGTGCCCGCCGTCTCTGTGTGCGCTATGACTTTCACAGAGACGGCGGGTTCGGGGATCTCAGCTTCGGTGGAGGCCGAATCAGCGGGCCTGCGTTACTTAGCGTCACTCGATGCTGGATCAATCTGAGGGTGCACGTCTTGGCAGAATTGCGCGGCACGGTGTAGGCCCAAAAAACGGGGCGCATGCCTGCGAAATTCAAAAGCCAGAGACGGCGATGCTTCTCCTGGAGGAGTGGAGTCGTTACTTCGATGAGGAGGCCAAGCCGGATAGTCCGCTCGTGGGGATACCTGAATTGGCGATTTCTTTATGCTCACTGAGATGAGCTTTTTTGCAGTACTGCTGCTGTCAGCAGGCGGGCGATCCGGAAGAGGATGCTCGCAATTCTAAATGCTGTTCGAGGCCCAGCTAGCGCTTTTCCGTTTTGCGTCGCGGACAGACGTTAAGCTTCAATTCTGCAACGATTGAGCAAGGTTAGCAAGACTCTTTTATCGTTCAAAACCGAGCTGTATGCGGTATCAGGCGATGTGCAAACCATCTCTCTCTACCGTTAGATTTCTGCTAAAGCGCTCAAAGCGACTGTGAGCTGGTCAAGTTTGACCGTAATGCTGATAAATCGAAGTTTTCGATAAAAAGTGGTTCGTTACTGACACCGTATTTTGCACATTGCTCAACTGGAGCGGCTAAGGTTGATGTGCTTGTATTTATTTTGGAATGCACGGATAATTTGTAGCTACATTGGAGCTACAATAAAGCGAGGTGTTTAGTATGAGTACCGATTCTGTGGTACGTGCCCGCATCGACAGCGACACCAAAGCCCGCGCTACGGCGGCACTGGAAGCCATGGGTTTGTCTGTCTCCGATGCCATCCGTTTGTTGATGCTGCGAGTGGCCGACGAACAGCGATTGCCGTTTGCGGTTCAGGTCCCTAACGCCAAAACTGTGCAGGCGATGGATGAGTTGGAGGCAGGCAAAGGCCAGCGCTTCAGCAGTGAGTAGGAGCTGTTTGACGACCTGGGGTTGTAATGCTGACTCCAGTTCAATCAACGCAGTTCAAAAAGGATGTGAAGAAAGCCCGTAAGCGGGCAAGGATTTAGACAAACTAAAGGTGTTGCTAAGCTTATTGATTCACCAGGAGGAGTTGCCTGTGACGTTTCAGGATCACCCGTTACGGGGGTAATTGGAAAGGCTACCGTGATGCGCACATTGAGCCGGATTGGTTGCTATTGTACCGCGTGGCTGGTGACGAATTGCAACTGACTCGAACCGGTACCCACGCTGACTTATTCCAGGAATAATCCTCTACCCTTGATGCACGGTCGCTACCGGTCCCCTAGGGTTTAACGCTCGAAAATTAAGGAGTAGTTGATAGTATATACTACGACTTTCAGTCGTTTTCTTATGATAACTAGCGTGATTAAGAAGCAATGCTCCAGAAACGACAAAGGCCCAGAGGTTTCGTCCCTGGGCCTTTGTCGTTTCTGATCAAGCTAAATAATCGTAACCAGAATTTTTTATCGCCAAGCTGTAGCGGTACTTTTTAAGGCTTGCAGTCGCCAGGACGATATTTTTCTTCAAGATCGGTTGAGCATGTAAATGCACCATCTGCAGAACGATCCCATTGAACAAATTTCGTGCCGACTTTAGGTGATCCCGACAGTATACATTTAATGGCTCCGGTAGCCGCGCCAGTAGCGTCAGGTGCTTGTACGGAAATAGCGCAACGATCGCCGGCATCAGAGGCCTCAAGACCAATGGCTGCTATGGTGTAATCGGCAGCGACTGCTCCCTCATTTACCATCACTTCGTATTGTGTTTTTGCTGGGGAGATTTCGGCCAGACCCGCTGTCGCTTGTGATTTGGCGATGTAGTCCTGGTACTGCGGGATCGCAACTGCTGCTAGGATGCCGATGATCGCAACCACGATCATCAGTTCAATAAGAGTAAAACCTTTTTGTACATGCGCGTTCATGTTTGAACTCCACGAATAGGTAAGTAGGTCATTAGACTGCAATTGTATAAGCAAAATTAGTGCCAAAGTTGTAAGATGGGCAAGGAGTTTGGGTTTCCTCTTGATATGAAAGGGTTTGCGAGCCGAAGTTGGTTGTTTGCTAGACTGTCTATGATGACGTTGGTGGGCAGTATTGGCGCAGCCTAGGTGGTGCCATTATATTAAATGGCACACCTTTACCCGTGCCAATTGACATTGAAGGGCAGGTGATGAACAGAGCGATTAATTTAGAAGCTGCGGTCTCGGTCACGCAATTGAGCAAGCGGACGCTTTGGCGGCGGCTGTCGGAGGGACAGGCCACTCGTCAGGCTAACGACGAGGAAGGCCGGGCTATGCTCACCTTTGAGAATCTTATTCCGATGCTGTGTATCCCGATGACTAAGGAAGATCATGAACTGGTCATCGAGGCCGCCGCTGGTGAAGCAGAGGCGCAAACTGATTTGGCGTTGTTGTTTCTTGACACGGAAAAACCAGACATCGGCCTGCACTGGCTGACCCTGGCCGCCGATCAGGGACACCCGGACGCCATGCACCATTTATCCAAGCTCTACATTCAGGGCAGAGGTCTCCCCAAAGATGACAGCCTCGGGTTGATGTGGCTGGCGAAAGCCGCCTCTCTGGGGCATATCATCGCCAATGAGCAAGTCACAGCTCTGAGTCGGTTTAGGAAAGCCTAACCTGTTCCCGAGCGCCTCAGCCTTGATGTACGGTAACCGCCCGAAACCCCACCGCCTGGCAGGCTGAGAACGCCGCATCGAGGCTGTTGAAGATCCGCACCTGGTCGCTGCCCTGGCGTTTGCGATTCAGATCCAGGGTCACCGTCGCCCCATTACGCCGCTTGAACTGACAGCTCCAGCGCGGGGCCGGGCCGGGTTCCAGGGGCGCGGGCACAATCTCGGCGGCCATCAGGTTGCCCGCTTCAAACAACAGGCGGAGCTGGTCGAGTCGCATGATTGGGTTTTGCCTTGTCGTATTTGGAATTTGAGCCGGCAAGGGTACCGCAAAACCGGAGCTTGTCGAGGCATGAGCGTCCGGATGCGACGCTCTCTTTACCATAATCCCTGTTATCGGAAGTAGACCTCCTCACGGTAGACACAATCTAGCATGTCGTGAGTTTCAAGCAGTGTCAGCTCATCAAGAGAGGCACTTAGGCCATCTTTGCGGCACTGTCGGGCAATTT
>Ga0306910_1000544_pt1 | contig 17190 bp, 6 predicted proteins | sample AntRauMFilla2698_FD_190438 | JGI IMG/M metagenome (GOLD analysis project Ga0306910, IMG submission 190438) | Saline lake microbial communities from Rauer Islands, Antarctica - Metagenome Filla 2 #698 (v2) (version 2) | ecosystem: Environmental > Aquatic > Non-marine Saline and Alkaline > Saline ... | reverse complement strand
AGAGGTAGATTGCGGCACAGGGTGAGGAGTACTACTTGGGTCCCACCTTGGCCTGCTTTCGGCATTCGCCTCAGATCGGCCATCGTGACTCTCGTCACGAACGGATAAAAAGCAAAGTAGTTTGCTTTTTATCCCGTCCAGTTGAAGAGTAGTATAGAAAAATCTTCTAATCCCACATTACCGTTTTGGTTGATATCTGCTGGAGGATCAGAATCACCACCGTTGGTTTGCCACCAAAATATCAAAATTGAGAAGTCGATTAGGTTAACCGAACCATCACGATTCAAATCAGATGGCTGAGTGGCCTGACCGTCAACTCCAACAAACAGCTGAAGCGAAGTACTGAAACTACTTTCGGTAGTAAGTGGTGGATTCCCAACGATACTCCTCGCTCGCAAGATGTGCTCAGAGATGCTCAGCGTCGCCGTATCGAGGTTAAATGACCACCGTCCATTGTTCCCAGCAGTCACTGTCTCAATTGGGTCACTGTCGTCAATATGAAGCTCAACCGTGGCATTAGCTGCACTCTGCCCCGACACGGTAACAATATCACCTGGGTTTACGTTTTGATTGGGTACAGATATGGTTGGAGGAAGAATAATACCCGTCACATTCGTGATAGCACCCTGAGTAACATCAAATGTATTATTTAAAGTTAGTGACCGCACTCCATTTACGTCTGTTGACCACATACCTAGGGTGGCCGTTCCAGGATCTGCTTCGGTTGCAAACTCAAACTCACCGTCACCATCAGCTCTAACAGAACCAATTGACTCGGTGTCTAAAAGAAAATTAATGGTACGTCCTGGATACCCCAGTCCAGAAATCGTGATCTGTGTATCGCCCAATTCTTGTGTACTACCACCACGACCACCTGAACCTCCTCCTGATGAACCACCACCACCGGAACCAGCTGGTTCAATTGTGCACGTCGATGAACAGAAGTCTCCGTCATCATTGTTTCCATCGTCACACTCTTCAGCAAAGGCACTTTGCAGAATTCCGTCACCACAGTAAGGACCAAAATCGCATGAAGCAGTACACTGGCGACCGGCTATGGTTTGACTATAAACACCAGTCTCACCCAGAACGTCACATTCTTCGTCAGAATCCACAATTTCATTACCACAAATACTAAGTGACATCGATGTGGTGGCAACTGATTGAGCTACAGTGATATTTGGCAGCATAAGACATGCAACCAGAGCGACAGTATACAATCTCAACATACTATCTCTTTCCTTCTTTCTGTCTTATAAACAAGAAATACAGCATAGCTATAAGCAAGGCAAATATTGGTAATAATAACGAGATTTTATGAGCAATAGACAGTCCAACGAAACCAAACCCAGCTGCTTGAGAGGTGCCCTCTGGTAATATATTTAGACTTAAGTCACCTTCTTGCTTTAAATCATCACCATTATAGATGCGATAGCGAGCAATATAACTACCGGCTGGTAAACGGGTAGGAATTTCTGCTGCAACAGTTTCGGTATCGTATGGCGCAATAGTGTCAATAGCTCCAATATTAGACACTTCCTCTAACTGCGTTGTGCCGGTTTTATCGTAAATCTTGAACTCAACTTTTGACGGGGCAATTTCAACGTTACCTGTGTTTTCAAGCAACATATCAAACCTGATTTTTCCAGGGAAAAATAACCATCCCACCTTTGACCCCTCGTTTAAATCTGTTAGCGATATTTTACGCACTCGAAAGTCTTCAATCCTTTTATCTATCACTGTCAAATCTATATCAACTCGTGCACCGAGCGAAATATTAACTGAACCTTTGGCGAGGGTGTCACCAGCGGGTAACGTTCGGATCCGAATAGCACCTGAGTAATCTTGATACTCAGCATCAGCTGGCACTCGCACCTGAACGGTCATCGGAATTTTTTGCAAACCGACTGGCAGTTCGATCGTGTTACCGCCGACTATTTCTATCCACCCAGCTAATTCGGGTGCATCAATAGAGATTTCTGCCACCTGCGCAGTTGAAGGGTCACCACGTACGAGCAGAATTTGCTGTTCGTAGATGGCATTTCGAGTCAAGCTAGAGTTTCGTACGTAGGGTGGTGTAATACCAAAACCAGCATGCAACTGATCAATCCCCACCGACAAAAAAAATACCGGGAACAAAATCAAAACCACTACGAAGTTGCGTACAGAAGCATTCATGACAAGTCATACCATTATCGATAAAAAAGAGCTAAAAAGCAACAACCCTCGCGGGATAACGAGGGTTGTTGTTTTGGTGGAATATTTTTTACCAGTCTGGATCTACGATCTGATAGAAGGTGTTGAGTCCGGTATAACTTCCAGCAACGGTAATTTGTGATGGGACCAGCATACCCCAGTACGTGACACCAAGAGCATACGTTGACGTAGTGTTAGTTTCTGGAACATTAAGGTCTAGTGGTGCTGGCAGAGCAAACGTAGTGGTTGGGAGTGCGAAAGAACCAGCCCCAGCGTACGTTATAGAGGTTGATGTTCCAAATCTTTGACTCTCTGCAAACACTGTTGCGGTTGAAGTCGGCGTCAGAACACAGTCAGTTGTAGAGGAAACGAAACCAGGACACATAGGAGTACCATCGAGTTCTTGATCAAGGCCAGTGTTACCGATATTCTCGATTGTACTACTGGCTGAACCAGTTGGCCCTCCTAGGTTTGAAAATCCATCACCTGGTGCGAGTGCGCCATACGGAATATCAGCTGTTACGAGCGAGAAGTAGGGTGCAGATAAAAGTGCAACTGGTGTATCACCTTGAGTCAAAGAACTAGTGGCAAACTGATCGTCAATTCCAGCTACCGCTGCAGACCAACTATCTGCTACATGTGGCCCATCGTCCGTTGGATCAGCTATAAACCATAGTGGGAATGTACATTCATAAATTAAAGTATCATCAGTGGCTCCAGTACACGACGTAGATGAAGCTGTACAGCTGAGGTTCCAGACAGATGGTAGTTGACTACTCTCGTAGCACGAGTTTGGATTATAACTGGAGTCTGTTGGGTTACATCCACCACCCGTAGTCGTTCCGATAGAAGTCCGGTAGATCGCTGCCTGGATGCCTGAAATTTCTGAACCAGGAGTATCTGATGTGTTCACGCAGCTATTAGCGTCAGTCACTGTAAAGTCCAGAGTGAAGCCAGTTGTCTCGCCAGCGGCTGCATTAGTTAGGACAAGGTCATCTCCGTCGTTCAAAGTCACGTCTCCGCTGACAATAGTTGGAGCTACGTTATTAACAGTATACTCAACATCTAAACCATTGTTAGATGCCTCATGGCCGTGCTGGTCGACCAAGAATGCTCGGGCTGGCCGTGTACCGTCTCGCAGAATAGCAGCTGTGTTAGTAGCAGCAGTGGCATTTGTGATAGCTGAACCAGTAGTTGAGGCGATAAAGTTGGCATCACAGGTATTTGTTGTTGTGTTGTAGTCACCTGGGTTGGCACAGATAACCAAGAATATATCGTCATCAGTTGGATCGCCATCCGGGTCAGATGACACAGAGTTGAAGGTCAACGCATCACCAGGATTTATTGTTCCAGCCGGAGTCGCACTTGTTAGTACTGGACGTTGATTCATGTTAAAAGGTGACGAGCCAGTCGCTACAACCCCTTGAGACGGCGTTACGATACACTCAGCTTGTGATGGATCACCATCGCAAACGTAAGCGAACCAGTCATTTGATTCAGCAAACGGTGTTCCTGCATCGTCTGCAAATTCTACTGTCGTGGTAGAAACAGTGGCTGGAGAATCACTTGGTGTAGCTATAGATACGCCCCACTGAATGGCTCCTGCCCCACAAGATGGTGCTCCGCCATTAGTAGGGACTGCTGGGTTAGTGTCGTCACTACAGATCAAAAGGTAGTAGTCAGCTCCGTTGGCGTCGTTACCAGTAGCTGACCATGTCACAACGTCCCCCGAGTTGGTTGGTGTCGATGTTGAAGACGGAGTTACTTCAAAGGGCTCAACCAAGAAAGTTGGCGGGGTGTTCAACACCTGCAAACTAGTTGACGCTGTTTGCGCAGACACCTTTTGAATTTCTTGCTGACCAACGTCAACAATAAATGCGAAGATAAAGACTGCTAAACCGACAATGGCTGTTAAAACCGAAATCTTTCCGGCTGTTTGCATGTATTTTGGGAACTCTTGGTTGTTGTACGACATATACTAATATTTACTAATTTCTTATTCATTATACTGTGACTTCTTCACTCATGCAGTGGTTATACACACGCTGTACACAGTTTTTATATATACTTACTCGTATCTAATAGCATCGAGCGGGTTGAGGGAAGAAGCGCGTCTAGCTGGGAAAATACCAGTTAAATACCCCACCCCAGCTGAGAATAGGGCGATAAACGCCAAGAAATCTAGCGGGAACGAAAACAAACTGACTGCCTGACCACCAAATTGGCCAGCCACCACATTGAGGAATACATTAATCGTGACACCAAAACCAACTCCCATCACAATGCCACTAATACCCCCCAAGAAACCCACCACAATTGATTCAGATACAAAGAGGTATTTTACGTCATTGGGTGACGCTCCAATAGTGCGCATGATTCCAATCTCCTTAGTTCGCTCTAGCAAAGTAACAGTCATCGTATTAAACATCCCGATCGCAGAAACCACGAGTGCAATCCCTCCAAAAGTAGCTAGTACCGCTTGAATACCCTGAAAAATCTGTGACGCTTGTTCCACTGTCTTTGAAAGTGCTGTCACACGAAATCCTTGCTCTATTAGAGACTCCTCAACTAAAGGTAGATTTTCATTATCAACCACATTGACCTGAATACGCTCGTATTCATCAATACCGACATAATTACGTAACTCTGGAAGCATCATCATGGCATTAAGCACACCTGCTTCTTTAGTAATACCTCGCACAGTGTACTGCTTATCAATAATGATTTCATTCACGTCTTCTGAACCATCATCAGCTGGTACCAACAAACGTAAACTTACTCGCTCGCCCACAAAAGCCTCTGCATCTTCGTCTGCGATACCAAATAATTTGATCGTTGCTGGAGAAAGCATCACGCTATTGGTGTCAGCGATATCTTCTTCTAAAAATACGTCACCGTAACTAGCGGTGATACCAGCAAAACGTAGGTAGGCTGGCTCTACTCCCTGCACAAACACATTTCCAGTCAGACCTTGATAGGTTACCAGGGCTGGAAATCTAGCCAGTGGAGCCGCGTCAACTACCGCCTCATTTCTTTCAAACTGCTGGACTGTTTCTGGGGTTAATTTTGGCCCTTGTGAGCCCGTAGATGACACCCCTAGCGACAAGAGAGAGTCACCAAAAACAATTTGTTCCAGAATAATTTGCTGCAGTCCAAAGCCAAGTCCAACCAGCACAACCACTGCACCAACCCCCACACCCATACCTAAAATCGTCAGCCACGTACGAAGCGGGTTGGTCTTAAACATTCTAGTCGACAACTGTGCCAAATCTTGTACTCTCATTGAACGAACAAACGGGGCCTGAGGCCGATTAGTACGAATCTGTACAGCTGTTTGCTCAAGATTAGACTCGACACAAAAATGTCTAAACGAGACAAACTATACTGCAGTTCGAAGTATTCTATTAATGCTTTGATTTTATCAGACAAAATCTGTTGAATCATAGCTTATCCTTTATAACTAACATCAACACCCTGGGCGATTACTTTTTCAAAATACCGTGTCATATCATCAGCTTCAGACTCACTTAGACCTAACCCCTTTGAACGAACGCCTTTCATCAGACGTTCATTGAGATTAACCCCTTTTACCACGCCAGTAACTCGATCAGCTATCAATTCTGTCATGTTGGCCTCCTGTTGTTTACTGAGCTTAATGTGATGCTGTTTAACTAGATGTTCCTTCATACGATCAGCCAGTTTATCTTGGGTAAAGAAGACCGCGTCGTTATCCTTTCGAGCTCGAAAACGGCGAATATCATCAGCAGTATCGATCACTTTTTCAACCACACTAGCCATCCGACGAGCTTCTGTTTCGGTTACTTCAACCCCACCCCGCTCGATTGGCAAAGTAAGGCTCTTAATGAATGCACCACGATCAATGCGCCCCTGGAGATAGAGGTCAACCGCGTGTTCTAAACGACCTATCTGGTCAAAGGTATAGTCTTGGGTTAAGAAATTGACCATACTTTTCACTCGCCATGTTTCCACCGAGTCGTAAGGATATAAGCGAGCGAGTTGCTCTAATTCGGTAACGATTGTCTCCCCTTCCCGCACTGGTTTGATTTGTTTTCGTTGCGGATTAACCACCTCACGCATAACCCGTCCATCTTTGAGATAGTACACCCGATGAGCGTAACTCAAGTGAGCTGCATTATGGGACACCATGATAATGGTTCGTCTATCAAACGTGTTAATTTCATCAATTTTGTCCATCACTTGTTGGGTGGAAACTGAATCCAAGTTACCGGTTGGCTCATCAGCTAGAAGAATTTTAGGGTCATTCACCATCGACCGCGCTACCGAAACACGCTGCTGCTGACCACCAGAGAGCATGGCTGGGATTTTATGTGAGACGTGCCCAACTCCAAATCTATCAAGTAAAGACTGGGCTCGTCTATTCCTAGTTGCTTTATCAGCGTTACAAAAAATCATCGGTAGCGCCACGTTATCGAGGACCGAAAGTGACATAATGAGGTTGAATGACTGGAATATAATTCCCATGACGTGCCGCTGAAAGTACACACGCTCAGAAGGCGGGTATGAATACACATCATCACCTTTCACAAGCAGCGTTCCTTCACCAGGTGGTAGTGACCCTTGGATCGAATACATGAGCGTAGATTTGCCACAACCAGACGGGCCGAACAAAATGATGTACTCACCTTCAAAAATATCAGTATTGACCCCGGTTAACGCCCGAAATTCATTCGATTTTCCTTGGTTATAAATGATCGATAGATCACGCGCTACAATAAAAGGTTTTGCCATGACTAGTTAGTATTATTCCACGACGTGTTTGTTATAAACAAAGGCTGTACACACTTTGAAAACAACTCTATGTGGAAATTAAATATTGCGGGACAGGAAAAGACTGATAATACTTGGTCGCACCTTAACCTAGCTTCGCTTCGCTTCACATCGGTCACTGTTGCTCTCGTAAAAGTCGAATAAAATATGAAGCAGTTCATATTTTATCCTCCAATGTTTTGTACCCATCCAAAAGTTGATTCGAAGTTTTCGAGGATCAAGTCAATGATGTTTTTCTCTTGGATAGGGGTGAATAACACAAAGTTTTCTGACTGAATACTGTTTCCAGCCTCATCAGTACAGGTCAGATAAAACTGATACACAGTCGCTGGTGCAAAATCAACCACTACTTCGACGTGGGTGGTGTTGAATTCCTGCATTTCCTTGTCAATAGTAAATGGCTCTGTACCACCAGCTACTCCCTCTTGATAGGTCATCAAACATGAAGACGGCTCATCAGTGTCCCAGGCAACAATCGTCTGAATTCGTGACTCACTACCAGGAAATAAGGTAGATTCATTGGTAACGTTAGTAATAATGGGCGGTGCAATATCCCGTACTGTGATGAACTGTACCGGTCGACTACGTTCTCGGTCCCCGCCTGAGTTTTCAGCTGTGACAAAGGCTACGTACCTAGTTCCGAGAGTTAGATCAGCTAATCTCATCTGATGGGTGGTTGCGAGTGTAGGTCGACCAACGGAGTTCTGTGCGCCAGTTGTTTGATCTTGGTACTCCACTAACGCTTTGGCAGGCACCGTTGTATCCCATGCCAAAGTTGCAGCATTTTCTTCGACTTTGACCACTCGCAGATTACGAATCTCAGGCGCAGTAGCTTTGGTTTGGAAGGTAAAATTACGACTCTCACCAGTTATGTTGAATTCATCAGTTGAGATCACTCTAAAACTATATTCCGTAAACGGATCAAGCCCAATGAGCTGCACTTCATGGTCGGTAGTAGGACCACCGGTTGAGCTTTGCGAAAACGCATAGTTTGTACCGTCAAAACCGTTAGTTGGTGAGAATACTACCTCTGAAGTAGCCTCACGGTCAGTTGTCCACCGGACGATTGCGGTGGTTGTTTCAGGGATAACTGTCGGCGGACCTACAATGGTTAAATCTTCGGTAATACCTTCGACCGCCTTGACGGTTTCATTCACTATTTCTTGTAGTTTCTGCGGGTCAGTTATTTGATTGATTTGCTCAATAATCCGCAAGGTTGCGATGGATTCATCAGTGAAGTTCTCGGTCGTGATTTGTGATTCTGGGTCTGGTCGATCTCCCTCACCCTGTCCAGTCCCATCTTGAGGCCCATCACCACGATCAGAACCATCACCAGCTTGCGGGGTTCCGGCTGTCACTATTCGATAGTCAGCGGAAATACCTTGGTTGCCATTTTCATCTGCCGATACTACTCGGAAGTAGTAGGTTCGGCCTGGCTCGAGATTATCTAACGTAACCGAGTGTTCAGTCCGCTCATCATCTTCGGCTAAGGGAATCCGCGCAATACCGTAATCAGGTTGTAAACCATAGTTCACAGCAGAATCTGCATCTTCGTCAGTCTCCCACGTAATCGTAATACTCGAGTCACTAATATCAACTATCTCTAAATTGGCGATCTCAGGTGCTTCTCGATCATTTGACTGTGCGATAACTAACTGAGGCGCACCAAGTGATACTGCCAGGGTTACTAGCAATATCGGCACCACAAACAACTGGTAAAACATTGCTTTAATCCTAGCATGGTTATGATTAAAGATTGCAAAGTAGTTCATAGGTTAATCTGAAATCGCCGTAAACGTATTAATTCCTGTATGAGAGGCACTGTTTGTTCCAAATGGTACCGCAATCCCCCAGTAGATTTCGTCTGCGACTGCTGGTGTACTAGATAGAGGCTTTGGCAAATCAACTTCTACGTCTGAACCAATTACTGTCAATGCCTGACACCCTACACAAGTGGAGTACGTAAAGGTCGAAGTGGCAAACAACTGTTGAGCGGCTGGGATGACTGACGCGGCACCATCAGTCATATCAGTTCCGCTAATAGTGACATCTATTGGTTCGTTTCCAATATTGATCAGTGACACATCTGGATTGAAGGCACCAGTATCGTCGTTAATATCTACAGCACCGTAGGCGATGTCATTTTGTACATCAAGCGCCCGAATGGTAAACAATTCGACTCCAATTGAACCTTCAAGGTCAACTCCACCAGCCGTATCGCTCACTTCCATGAACGCAAACCATTCGTCTGGATCACTTGGCTCATCGGTCGGTGTCGAATGGAAGGTAAATGGCGCTGTACATTGTAGCGAACACGAGGTGCCAGAGCAGTTTGTAAATGAACATGAGCTTGTGGCAACGTAACAGTTATTATCATCTGGTGTACATAATGCACCAGCCGAGGTTGTGTAGAAGGTTGTGGTGGCATTTACTAAATCACCAACGCCGTTGAAATCTGTCACGGTACTTGAAGCCGTAATAATTGTTGTCGTACCAGGAATCAAAGAAATATCTAAGCCGTCGTTTAAAGTTACATTGGTAATCACCGGATCAAAAGCTAAAGTTAATTCCGGTAAGTTACTATAGGAATCAAGACTGCCACCATCGTCAGTTACTCGGAAACAGTAGGAGTCATTGGTTGCATTGACGGTTAAATTCAGGGCGTACTCAAGTTCGGTGTAACGGTCTTGCGCTAAGTCGTAGCTAGCGGTGCGATTATTTGGACTCGTAACAATAGCACCCGCCACAAAGTCTCCGCCGTCTGTCACCAAATGATCAGTCGTCACACCCCCATCACTCACATTTGGTGAGGTAGTCATACAAACCGCATCTGAACCACATGAAGCTGCGTTTGGCACTGGATCAAAATCAGCTACATCAACCGCTTCACAAGATGGTGCTGTGAGCTTTGGCGCGTATTCTAAGCGGAAACGCTGATTGGTAATTGGTAGTCCTGAGTTTTCAATTGAGATACGTAATCTTGCTGTATCTCCAAAGGCAAAGCCTCCCGTGGCGGTATTTTGAGCTCCGGCCCAGGTTGCTCCACCTGAGGACTGTTCGTCACCAAAGAACACCGTCGGTACTGTCTCGGTGCGCGGCCACGCCACGAAACTATCCCACCCACCATTTTGGAACCAATACGCAAATCCTATTCCGCCGGAAGTATACGTACTATCGGTTGCGGTTGTAGTTGCTATGATTGAGCCAGTACTCTCTTCACGCACTACTACATCGATCGTATTATCAGTTTCCCAGTCGATTAATATTTCGTGCCAGCCAGTAGCTAGTGACGTGAAATTGGCGGTACCCAGAATAGTTCCAGATAGCTCAGTGTCTTTAATATCCCTAGCGATTGAAACTCTGTCAGTACCCACCTGATCAACACAGATAGCATAGTTGTCACGATCGGCTGGCACACCATTTGAGGCAAAGATAGTACACACCTCATCTCCTGAACCGGCACTAGTATCGATGTACTGCATAAAGCGAATACTTTGACCCTGTTCATTTGATACATCAGTTCTGGTAATACCATTAGTTGTTCTACCAGACTCGTTACCATCGGTATCAAGCCCAAAACTACCACCATAGGCAAACGTACTATTAGTTGAAAACAGAGCAAGGTCACCTGGCGTTCCGGCATATTCAGAAATATTATTATCCTCAAAGTCTTCAAAAGTTGAGAAAACTGAAGCGCCGTCACTTGTGTCTGAAGCCACCACGTTTCCATAGTACATATACACTTCGCTAACACTGTCAGCCGGTAGATTTGGGACTTGTATCCAGACAATTGCATTATCCGATACTGTTACCCTTTCTATCCAATGACTGATAAGTGTTACGCCGTCACTCTCTGTGAATCGTAAATCTTCAAAGTCAGTCTGCATGTCGGCGTCATACGCAACAGTTACCTTGACCGCTGTGCTGGCATAAGCAAACGCATCTTCGTTAATTACTCGCAACCGTTGACGGTCTGACCAGTCAAGATCGTACCAGGTGCCGGCTGGCGCACCCTCACCACCGTCGTCGTTACGCCAACGGTAGTTAGTTTGTTCAGTCAGGAGACAATCACTGTCATCCCAGCGCAGCGAGCTACAGGCATCAAAGCCATCCACATCAAAGTCTTCACCCCAGAAGTCACCAATCGCACCAGTGAAGTTCCAACTGTTAGTAGTGGTTGCATTGAGCGTCACGTTTACGCCCCCAGTGAATCCACCAGTAGCAAAGCCAGTGTCGGTTATCACCAACGATGCATTATTATTTATGACGCCAGCGACGAGGGTGATTAAGTTACTTCCGTTAGCAGCTTGGGTAAAGTATCCATTACTTAAGGATGGTACAGAAATAGACCCAAGTAACTGAAGTCCGTCTAAATCTAGATCATTGAAATTGTATTCAGTAGCATTGAATGTACCAGCGTTAGCTACAAAAGTATAAGTGCCAGAACCTTGATTTTGAATAGTTGTACTAGCTGCCGGAGTTCCGACAATCTGTAATGAACCACCATCAACCGAAATAGTAGAGTTGCTAGCGATCGCAACCGTTACTGCTCGTGGCGAACCAAGTGCAGCCCCATCAAAGTCCGTGCTCGCACTCCAATATTCAGTCGTGGTACCGATGCGGTAGTCGCCATAAATATGCAAAAGTCCGTCAGTCGCACCATGATCTTGGGAATACCATGACGAAGTACTTGGCACCACCACTGAGGCAGCGTTTGAACGCCAGCTGCTCACGTCAGTATTTTCTCCTAGCACTAGGTTTCCGTATAATTCAAAACTAATTAATTTTGAATTGGTTTCATACTCGTTGCCCCCATCAAGCACTAAGGTTGTCCCAATCCAGGTAGTCGCTCCGCCTCCAACATTATTTGTAAAGACTCCTCCAACATATAGCTGACGACCAGAGGTTAAGGTGAATGAACCAGCATTGGTCAACGTGAAGTTATTAGTTGTGGTGGCGTGATCAGCTATGGTCCAACCACCAGTACCAGCGATCACCACGTTGTACAAAACATTGGCACCTGGATCAATAAACTCTCCACCGTCAGTTGAGTTAAACAGAAGAGTTCCGGTTCCATTAGCATAGGTACCACCAGACACATCAAACGATCCACCAATCGAGACCGTTCCAGTACCCACTGCAAAACTACCGCCAGTCAAAGTCAAATCACCAAGGAGCGCGGCTGACACATCGGTCAGTGTGTAATCGCCAGCCGGAGCATTAATGGTGAGGTTGGTTAAATCATTGCCATTGAGAGTTACTACATTGCCACCCGATACGCCAGTGACACGCACAGTTCCACCAGCATGAGCAATCGTATCAGTGATTATAAAGTCTTCACTTACAGTCAAGATACCACTTGGTAATGTCACCGTACCCGTCGCTACAGCAAATGAACCAGTGGTGGTAGCATTAACACCAGTAAACGCCCAGCTTCCAATACCATTAAACAGTACCTGGTTAGCATCAGAGCCACCAAATTCGATCGTATTTCCAGCATCTGCAGCCGTAAAGATGAGATTGCCTGAATTGGCATCGAAAGATCCACCCGTATTATCAAACGAACCAGCGATGGTAGTTGTGCCAGATGGTAACGTTACGGCACCAGCACTAATAGACACATCACGCAAGGCGGTGAACGTTGGATCAGTGATTACCCACGCGCCAGAACCAGTGAATGACACATCAAACAGTTCGGCCTCATTGATATCGATAGTTTGTCCACCCGCGGTTGAAGTAAATATAAATTCTGATTCTGCAGCAGTCAGGACTGCCCCTGTCCCCGCAACCAAACTCGCCCCAATACTGTGTGTCTCCGTATCTGCAGCAACATACTGAGCATTAGTAAATAACTCAACGCCATCACCTACTGTCACGTCACCTTGTGGTTCGAACGTCTTGGCGTTCCAGACAATCAATTTAGTATTGGCAGGTAGAGTTAGATCGTTTGGAGATCCAGTTACGGCTGTAAAAGGAATATCCGCATCATCAGAACTATCCCACACTGCCATATCGGCGATCGTGATCGGATTCGCTCCTTCATGCCGCACAATTACCCGGTCTTCATACAGATCCATGTTGCTGATATTGGACGCTGGGTCGATTGATACGTTGGCCGCTTTTTCAGTCTCCCCGTCTATATATAGCGTCAAAGCATCGTTGGCACTAAAGGCAACCGATGGGATCGAGTAGGCACCAGTGACAGCATCACATGTACCAGTGTACGTAGTCAATCCCGCCACGCGCAGCACGATGTTGTTTGTCGTACCATCACACACCGTTGAAACGGTACTGCCTTCATCACTATAGACGTTTCCGGAGATTGTGACTTCTTGAGCTGAGTCTGCCCACACAATTTCTCCTGGGTCGCCGCTATCGTTGTCAAACGCTTCACCTTCGAGGTTACCAAAGCCATTTGTGAAGCGCCAAGAACTGACCGAAGCTCCAGTAGCAGTCACGTTAACCGCTCCAGTTACCCCCGTATCAAAGTTAAAGTAGTCGTTGGTGAAGGTTTTAGCTGGGTTAGCATCAATCACTGATCCAGCGACTGTCACAGCTGACGCACCATTGGCTTCAACTAGCAGGTCGAGGAATGAGAAGTTACCCACTGATGGCGTACCAGTAAACGTGATACCCGTTGCACCTAGATCTCGTGGCACTGCGTAGCGCCAGGTGGTTGAGGCAGAACCACCAATAGTCAGATCATACGTACCAGCTCCGAAGTTTTGGATGGTAGTAGAAGCACTACTACTACCAAATACTCCAAGACTACCACCAGTGTAAAGTGCGCTACCACCACCTTCGACATACACATCGGCTTGTCGTGGTGTCACAGCCGCACCGTCAAAGTCGAATTCATAGCTCCAACTATCAGTAAAGCTACTATTAATGTAGTCACCGTAAATGTAGAGGTCGCCAGCAATATCGTCATGATCCATCGCATACAGTGACCCATCAGCGGCAGTTGTGACACTGACCATACTACTGTTCCAAAGCCTTGGGTGAGTGTTGGCGGCTACGGTAACCACTTCGTAATCGTCAGCTTGAATCTTTGTGTTGATTTCATACGCTTGTCCACCGTACAGGGATAGGGTTGTACCAGCCCATGTGGTATCGGTTCCATCTGTTTGGTTGATAAATTGCCCACCAACTGCCAGTGTCGTACCTGACTGTTGGGTATAGTCGGTCGTAGGGGTCAACCTAAATTCAGCTGTCGCAGTAGCGTTACTTAGCATAGTGTACGGCCCAGTACCGTTGAATAAAGCAGTTGCAAACGTCGAGGCTCCAGGATCAATCGTCGCTGCATCGGGACTATTAAAGATCACTGTACCGTCATTTGCAGTATACGTTCCAGTATTTGCCCAGTCACCAAATACCTGCAAGGTATTACTATCGCTACCGATCAAGGTACCGCCGCTACCGATAGTAAAGTCGCCAGCTACAGACGTCAGCGGATCATTGGTGGTGAGGTTTAGGCTGGCAGTGCCAATCTCACCGATTGTGAGATCATTAAGTACCTGCAACCCGGTTGGGGGCGCTACTGCAGCTACATTCGTCACCGCATCGTCGATTAATAAATCGTAGTACGCGGTTGCTAGCACGGTTGGTGTTGCACCGCTATATTGCACCGTACTGGTGTCTTCTAGGAACTGACCAGTTTCGACAAACACCGTTCCGTTACCAGCTAAATTAATCACACTCGATCCAGCATCATAGAAATGAGCAGCATTAATGGTGAAGACATTTTGCACGGTAGTGGTCGCGTTACTGGCTGGCGTTGTCACTCCAGCCACTGCTCCGTTACCCAACGTTAGGTTATTGAAACTCCACGGGTTAGCTCCACCAAAGGTATTATCTTGCTCTATAGTAACTGTCCCACCGGTCATATCAACTGAGCCGTTACCGGTTAGTTCACCATTTAGCAGAGTCATGTCTCCGGTTCCTTGTAGGGTGCCAGCTGCAACTGTCACGTCATTAGCAGCGGTTACATTACTATCCAAACTCCAGGCACCACCTACCCCGGTAAATTGCACTTCACTAAAGGCAATAGTTGATGAGCTATTAATCACCTTTCCAGTGGTTGTAGCATTAAATACAAACGTAGATGAAGCAATGTTAAACGTCGCTCCAGAAGCAGCAATTAATGACCCGGCTAGTGTGTGCGTGGAAGAGGCTCCACTAAAAGTGGTGTTGGCACCAAGCTCCAGCGTGCCTTCATAATCATTTGCTCCAGCATTTCCCGCCAGAGTGATAGTACCACCAGGAATAAAGGTTTTGTTTGGCCACACATATAGTGCTGTATCGCCACTTGTGACTAGCGATGGGGTGCCCGTTGTCGTCGCAGTGTACCGAAGGTCTGCATCATCTGATCCGTCGTATTCAGCAATATCAGCAATCGTGATTGGTGCAGTAAGCTCATGTCGTACAATCAGGTGGTTTGCATAGACGTCCAGGTCAGTAATGTCTGCAATTGGGGTTTTGGTGATTACCGTACCGTGAACGCCACCGGCTGTATCAAGATACACACGCAGTGTCGGATCACCGATGTAGGACACATTTGTGAAGTTATATGCACCAGTCACACCATCACAACTCACCGCATCTGTGTAAGCACCGTTATCGACGACTACTCGCACATTGTTAGTACTTCCATCACAAGTTGGTCCTCCTAGTGGAGTAGTCTGATCGCTTGCGTACACCACACCAGATACGTCGATCTGATAATTACTATCATCCCACCGAACAGAACCGGGGTTACCGTCACCATTATCAAATGCTTCACCATAGCGATCACCTGCACCATCACGGAACCACCAGAATGAGGCTGGAGCGTCAACCAAATTTACGTTAGTACTACCGCCACCGGTCACAAAATCAATGTCAAAGAATTGAGAAGCGGGGTTATGATCAATTGTGGTGCTGCTGAGTGTAATAGCCGATGAAGCACCTGGGATCGTAAACTCGGCATTGGCAAACGTACTGACTGTTGTTGAGCCAAGCAGCTGTAGACCAGCCGCGTCACCTCCAGTCATGGTGAAGTATTCTCCTGATAGATCAGCCGCCAAAAGCTCAAGGGCATACGAGCCACTTTGCGCATCAACCGTCGTTGAAGCCGCTGTCACCCCAATCATGTTCAGAGTCGAACTCGCAAACGCCACCCGCCCACCATTTACGATTCGTACGTTCGCTTGACGTTCACTACCACCAGTCAGATCAGTCCCATCAAAGTCAGTGGCGTAGCTCCAGTGCTCGACACCAGTTGATCGCTCATAATCACCAAATATGTATAGATCACCATCTACCGCTGCGTGGTCTTGGGAGTAGATTGAGCCGGTATCCTGCGTGTCGTACACCGCAGCAGTTGCATTCCACATCCGAATATCGGTATCACCAGGAGTACTAAGCGTGGCAAAATCATCACCATCACCAGCCTTATCGTTAATCTCGTGATCTGGGCCAGAAAGTAGCAAGGTTGAGCCGGTCCAGGTGGTTGATGCGTTATTGAGCTGCGTAAAGAAGGTACCAGTTGATTCTAATGTAATCCCAGAATCTACCGTGAAGTCGTCACCATTTGATAACTCAATCGCATTGGTGGCAGTGGCGTTTTCGATAATATTCCAGCCTCCACCTACACCGTCAAACGTCAGATCATAAAAAGCTGAGCTGCTAGCAGCGACCGTATGGCCAGTGGTTGTAGCGTTAAAGACGACCGCTCCGTTACTATTGGAGAACTGACTATTATTATCAAAAGAGCCACCAATAAACAGGTTACCGGTTGGGAACTGGGCTCGCGCACTTTCAATAACTAGATCATTACTAATCGTGGCATTTGTATCAGCAAAGATTCTGGTTTGGGCACCGATACCTGGTGTCACAGTGTAGAAACTACTAGTATCATCCATGTTGGCAAACTCAGCAGCGATCCATTCATCAGGACGCTCGACGCTGGAAATTCTAAATTCATCAATAATTCCACCAAAGTCGAAGCTTGTTTGCCAGCGACCAATGTTTGATCCACCAGTGTTAGTTGGGATGGTAGCCTCAGCTCCACCGCGAGTGTTAGCCAACGCACCATCTACATAGATATTTCTCACTCCGCCTTGCATAGATGCTGTGACATACTGCCACGTACCACCCGCTGAAATACCAGTTGGTGCGGCATCAACACGGTTACCAACACCAGTC
>Ga0306910_1000542_pt1 | contig 17223 bp, 14 predicted proteins | sample AntRauMFilla2698_FD_190438 | JGI IMG/M metagenome (GOLD analysis project Ga0306910, IMG submission 190438) | Saline lake microbial communities from Rauer Islands, Antarctica - Metagenome Filla 2 #698 (v2) (version 2) | ecosystem: Environmental > Aquatic > Non-marine Saline and Alkaline > Saline ... | reverse complement strand
CACCACATCCTGAGTGTCAAGCCCGCCAGCACAAAAAAACATCCTGAGTGTGAAGCCCACCACATCCTGAGTGTCAAGCCCGCCAGCACAAAAAAACATCCTGAGTGTGAAGCCCACCACCAATCCATCCTGAGCGCGAAGCAGTCGAAGGGTGGCGGGTAATAACCCGAAATGTGGCTATGTCTCTTTATTAGGCCGTGAATAAATTGCGTTATGTGACTTAGCAACTTTTGTCCCACCACCCTTCGATAAACTCAGGATGGATTGCAGTCTTAAGGTGTTTTTGCAATAGGTTTTTGAGCCTTCGTTAGTTTTGTCCCGCCACCCTTCGACAAGCTCAGGATGGATTGGAATCATTGAATTAAGAATGATTCCAATTTTCAATAGCGTAGCGATTTAATCTTTCAATCTTTTTTCACTGTCAGATCATATTTATCAGCCAGTGAAAGCATGAATTCGTACGCGGCATCGTGTTCGTTTGGGATTTTTCCATTTAAAATCGCCTCTTCTATATCGTGCTTAATGTCACCGATTAAGCGGCTTGGTTTGAGTCCGAATGCTTCCATAATTTCCGTTCCGCCCACGGGAGGTTCCCAGTTTCTCAGCTTGTCTTTCTCTTCAACTTCTTTAATTTTCTCCTCAACCATATCGAAGTTTTTGAGATAACGATTTCGCTTTTGAACGTTTTTACTTGTGATGTCGGCCCGGCAGAGGAGCATGAGGTCGTCGATATCATCACCCGCTTCAAAAATCAGCCTGCGAATGGCGCTGTCGGTTACAATTTCATCAACGAGGGCGATGGGACGCAGGTGAAGTCGCACTAATTTACGCACATAGCGCATTCTGTCGTCAAGCGGAAGTCCAAGGCGGCGGAAAATACTTTTGGTCCATTTGGCTCCCAAAGCTTCATGACCGTGAAAGGTCCATCCGGCTTTTTCATCAAAACGCTGTGTGGGAGGTTTGGCGATGTCGTGCAAAATGGCGGCCCAGCGCAGCCAGAGATCATCTGAGTATTTCGCCACATTGTCGAGCACTTTTAATGTGTGCCAGAAATTATCCTTATGGGTTATACCGTTTTTTTTCTTTACGCCGTGGAGACGCACCATTTCAGGGAAAAATTGTTCCAGCAGTCCGAGTTGAAACAGCAGCGCGAAGCCGTACGATGGTTCAGGAGACAGCACTATTTTATTCACTTCAGTGATGATGCGCTCTTTTGAGATAATCTCGATTCGGTGCGCCATTTCAGTAATGGCTTCGGTGGTTTCAGGAGCGATATCGAACTGAAGCTGACTTGCAAACCGAACCGCGCGCAACATTCTGAGGGGGTCGTCACTGAAAGTTTGCAGAGGATCAACGGGCGTTCTGATGATCTTGTTATCCATGTCGTCCATCCCGTTAAAAGGATCGAGAAGCTCACCAAAATTATCGCTGTTCAAACTCCAAGACAGCGCGTTAATGGTAAAGTCGCGACGCAGCTGATCGTCTTCAAGAGTGCCGTCTTCAACCACTGGTTTTCTTGAATTTCTGCTGTAGCTTTCTTTTCTGGCTCCCACAAACTCGAGTTCCATATTCTGATATTTCACCTGAGCTGTGCCAAATCGCTTAAATACACTGAGGTGAGATCCTTCAAGCTGTTCGGACACTTTTTCCGCCAGAGTAATCCCTGCTCCAACGGTAACAATATCAATATCGGGTTGATCTTTTAGCGTAAGGCGATTCAGATAGAAATCACGCACAAATCCACCAATCACATAGGCTGGCTGACCGATTTGATCGGCTAAGTTGCCCGTGAGGGTTAGAATTTCCTGAAATTGCGGGGGAAGTTGTTGGATAGAATGTGTTGACATAGTTCAAAAATAAGGAATCCCGCTCAGAGCTTCAGATTCCTTTTGCTTCAGATGTTAAATTGAAGGGGTTTTGAAGGTAAGTCGGAAAAGATAAATCTGATGGAATGCGCGTATTCTGTTATTAATATTCGGCATAGGTTAATATTTATAAACGTTGACTAATTTATTAAAAAAATGCACCTTGCAGATAATACATTATTCAAAATAATTGTGTGGTACAGAATTATTACGGCTCAGTTATTGCTCATAGCTGAGTATTACATGGAGGAATTATTTATGAGCAGACAAATCCTCAAATCCTGACACGACAACTAATTGTCTTTAGCAAAATGTTAATTATATTCTGCTGAAGGCATAGTGAACTAAACAAGTAATAGAACGATGGAATTGCCAAGCAGATGGTTAATAGCTACAGATGGGTCGAAATACGCCAACTTATCTGTTGATTATGCAGCTCAGCTGTATAAATTTTTAGATCCTAAACCGAACGTATTAATCATCCATGTAATCCCGGATCCGTACGATTCGCAGAGTCGAAATCCATTAACAGCGCTTACCAAAGAGAAAGAGCGTGGGAAGCAGATTTTGCGCGAGGCGAAAGATCGATTTGTGGCAGCAGCCGGTGAGGCTGAAACGGTTTCTACCATGGTGGCCATTGGCGAACCCCGTCAGGTTATTGTGGAGATTGCCAAAGGAAATCAAACCGATCACATTATAATGGGTGGTTCTGATTACCGCTGGAAAATCACTGATCTGCTATCAGGTGGTGTTTCAAACTACATTCTCCATCACATGCAGTGTGTGATTACGGTTATTAAATAATCCGTTTTACTTTATTATAATTTTTTAAGCCCTGTTTCGATCCGATTCAGGGCTTTTTTTATGCGTATATGTCACCTACCTGATAATCACAGAATGAATAAATTGGTAGATTGACTCAGGTTGAAACAAAAAACATAGAAAGTAATTGTTAAAAATGGGTACGGTATGAAGAAAAAGGTTATAGCGAAGTGGTCAGAGTTGGAAGAAAAAAAGCCGGAATACGCGTTGGTCGCCGATGTTGATCTGGTCATAATTCCTTATAAAGATACCGTTTCTGTTCTGTACGGACGCTGTCTGCATCGCGGAGCACTATTGAGCGATGGATATATTGATGGCGATAATCTGATTTGTGGCGTTCATTACTGGGATTATCGCTACGATACCGGAGTGAGTGAATACAATAATGAAGAAGCTCTTCCAAAATTCACCGCCGGAGTTGATCATGAAAAAAATGAAGTGTGGGTGGATGAGGAAGAAGTCGCTGTCTGGGCTGAAGATCATCCACAGCCCTATAACAGAGATGAATATCTGGGGTTATACGCTGATACAACGGGAACAGAAGATGAATCTGAAAACAGCTACATTCAGCAGCTTGCTAAAAAAGGCGTTGAAAAGATAGGGCATCACGGACCGGTTTCAGCGATGGGAACACCACGTCATGATCTTCCTCATTGGAAAGATATTCAGATAATAACCGCTCAGCTGCATCGACCACCACTTCTTGATGATGAAACTGTGCAAACGAAATTAGTCATCGGACCCAATGCTAAAAAACCGCTCGAACTTGATATTCCGCTATTGATCAGCGATATGAGTTTCGGGGCATTGAGTGAAGAAGCTAAAATTGCGATGTCGCGCGGGGCGGAATTGGCAGGAACAGGAATCTGCTCAGGTGAAGGCGGAATGCTGGATGACGAACAGGCGGCAAATTCGCGGTACCTTTACGAGTTGGCGAGCGGACAGTTCGGGTACAGCATGGAGAAAGTGGAGAAGTGTCAGGCGTTTCATTTTAAAGCAGGTCAGGGCGCTAAAACAGGCACGGGCGGACACCTTCCCGGAAAAAAAGTGACCAAAAGAATTGCAGATGTTCGTGGATTGAATGAAGGCGAGGACGCTGTGAGTCCGTCTCGATTTAAAGAGCTAAAAACCCCGGAAGACTACAGACGAGAAGCCGAAAAAGTGCGCTCGGTTACAGGCGGAGTTCCCATCGGATTTAAACTATCCGCTCAGCATATTGAGAAAGATATTGAGTTTGCACTTCAGGCGGGTGCTGATTATCTCATTTTAGATGGTCGCGGAGGGGGAACCGGAGCAGCCCCCAATATTTTCAAAGATCATATCTCTGTGCCAACCATTCCGGCGCTTGCGCGAGCTCGGCGCTACCTCGATTCGATAAAAGCGAACGACATCACCCTCATCATTACCGGTGGACTCCGTACAGATGCCGATTTTTTCAAAGCACTGGCTCTTGGAGCGGATGGAGTAGCCATCGCCAACTCAGCCATGCAGGCCATTGGCTGTTTGGGAATGCGGGCATGCGATTCTGATAACTGTCCCGTGGGAATTGCCACACAAAAAGAACATCTGCGCAACAGGTTGATGATCGAGTCTTCGGCCACCATGCTTAAAAATTTCCTCGAAGCCTCGGTGCATTTAATGAAGGTGATGAGCCGGGCATGCGGACATTCAAATCTCTCAGAATTGACGGTTAATGACCTTTCAACCTATAAAAAAGAGATGCACGAGCTTACGGGAATTCCGTTTGGAGGCGTGATTTAAAAACGCGGTTTTTCATTAATCGTTTACGAAAGCTAAAAAATCCGAGCCAGTTGCCGATCCACGGTCTCAACAGCTTCGGTTAATTTCAGGGCGTCGAAAATAGTGTATCCCGGATCGGACTTCTTTTTTATTGTTGCCAAAAAATCTCCCAACCCGATATCGGCCGGTTCGTCTCTTCCAAGCTGAACAGGTTGGCTGTGGCGCAATCCTGCTTCGCTCAGTTCCCGAACTGTTAATTTCCCGTTCAGATGGTCTATTTCGGCAGAATTAAAAGATCCGCTGATAACCCTCTTATGCACAGCTTTTTCTGCGTAGGTATTTACAAAAAGCGTGGCGGTGGTTCCGTCGTCAAAACGAATGAAGAGATGGAAACGTGGAGACGAGGTTTCGTTATCTCCGCTGAATCCCACATCAATTTTTAACACATGGGCGGGAACCATTTTTAAAAGCAGCGCAAGTTCATCGAGCCATAAATTTCGGAAGGGATTGTCGTACACATCAAATTCTGTAGCGGTAAGAGAGCGCTCAAAATGTAAAAGTGAAGGTTGTTTGATGTGCTCCAAAACCCATCGCGTTGCGGGCTGAAAACTCGGCCAGTGCGCAAGCTGAAGCGGTGTGTTCGCTTCTTCACAATATTGAGCGAGTCGCCGGATTTGCTGTACGTTTTCGGGCAGCCTGGAGACCAAAAACGTGGGGATTGATTCCCGAATGGCTACAGAAGCTTCGGTGTAGGCTTGTTCGGTGGGGTCGAGAATAATACATCCGTCAATATCATCTCCTAAAAACTGAAACTCCTGAGCAAATACCATTTGCCTGATGTTGGGAAAAAGCTGAAGACGCAATTCCCAGGCCGAGGCCAGCTCTTTATTTCCGACAAAACCGATTTTCATCCCGCGTTAGTAATCGTTAAGTGAAGTTTTTGCTTCTGTTTCTGCGCCCTTCTGTTAAAAAGCTGACCCGCTACTATTATCAGATTACCTTTTTTTAATCAGAATTAAAAAAAGAGAACGAAGTTCAAAGGATTGAATACCATAAGCATAAAAAAAGCGGCTATTGGTAAATAGCCGCTTTGGAAAAATCAGATAAACTGATCAATTCTGAAAAATGGTGTGAATGTTATTCACTGCCACCATCTTGCTCCTCAGTAGAAGCGGGTGCTTGTTCCTGCTGCTGCTGTGGTACAGCTGACTGAGTTTGAGATGGATTACTGAAATCGTTCTGTTGCATTGCCGCAGCTGGTGCATTTTGCTGGATAGTAGACTGCTGACCGTCACCACGATCGATAGTCAGGTTGGCAACTACGCAGAGTATGAGAAATCCTCCTCCGAGGTAGGAAGTGGATTTTGATAAAATATCGGCTGTGCGACGTGTTCCCATCATTTGAGCACCTGACCCGGCGTTTGCGATTCCGGAAAGTCCGTTACCGTCACCGCTCTGAAGTAGTACAACAAGTGTTAGCAGTAAGCAAATGATTGAAATTATAACCAGGATGATTGAATAAAGCATGATTAAAATCGTATTAGGAAGAAAATGTTTTACGTCAATCATGAAAGATAACTACATTTGATGGCACAAACAATGAGCAGCTGATAAATCCTTTTATGCTAAACGACTTACTTCCGCATAGCTTCGACTTCTCGTCTTGGCAGATGCAAAAATTCCTCTATTCGCTCGCCGCGCTTGTTGTTATTTACTTCTCAAGATGGCTTTTTATGAGGATTTGGCACAGGAATGTGCAGGAAGATTATGTCAAAATCTACAAGTGGCAGAAAAATAGTTCCTACATAGCGCTTGTGCTGTCAATTTTTGTGATTGGCCGAATCTGGTTTGAGGGTTTCAGCTCCATCGCTACCTTTTTGGGAATTTTATCTGCCGGGTTGGCCATCGCGTTAAAAGACTTAATCGCCGATTTAGCCGGTTGGATGTTTATTCTGTGGCGTCACCCATTTGAGATTGGAGATCGTATTGAGATTGATGAAAACAAAGGCGATGTAATCGATATTTCTCCCTTCAAATTCACGGTGGTCGAGATTGGAAACTGGGTGGGAGCTGACCAAAGTACAGGACGGGTTATTCATGTTCCCAATCACAAAGTGTTTACCGGCTCAATTGCCAATTATACAGTGGGTTTTCGTTTTATATGGGATGAAATTCCGGTTTTGATCACGTTTGAAAGTGATTGGCGCAAGATGAAAACCTTTCTGCAAAAACTGATTGATGAGCAGTACAAGGATTTGAAAATTGATGCCCGCGACGAACTGCGAAAAGCCGCTCGTTCGTATATGATTGTCTATAACGTTCTTACTCCCATTGTTTATACAAATGTAAAAGACAGCGGTATTGAACTTACGACAAGGTATATTTCTGATCCGCGTAAACGCAGAAAAGGACAGCAGGAAATTTGGGAAGCCATTTTAGATTACATAGAACAAGAGCCCGATATTGACCTCGCTTATCCCACTATGCGTATTTACAATAATGCTCGCGAAGGCAAAATGGCTCTGCGTCAGGAGTAAAAAAAGATCTGTGATTGGAGTAACACAATTCGGCATCCCGGGTTAAGCTAATTCACGTAGCAGTAAAGTAAAGCAAATAAAGGCAACGGCATCAACATCTACATTGATCCGCCAGCCGGCGGACGATAGGTCGATGCAGATACGTTGATTTCATGCACAGTATAGCTCTCATCCATAATAATCGATGCTTCGACTAAGCTCAGCATAGATTAGTATTCTGAGGCGGAATCTCACCCTCAACCTCAGCCTCAGTCTCAGCCTCAGCTCCTATCTTCCGACCATAAATACGGCGTTTCCGAAAAGTTGTTTTCCGTCGTACCAGAATGCTCTGAAGAGCGGATTGTCGACCAGATAGACTAATGTTCCATTGCCGTAATCCTCGGTGGCGAAAATTACGCTTTCGTCAATTTTCTCTTTGGCTTTATACCCGATGAATCCGCTTACGTGATCTTGTGATGTAATTCTTCCAACATTCCAGCCATTTGTGAGGTAATCGTACGATGTGATTCCCAATTTCAAGCTGTAATATCCTTCGTCAAAACCATATCCGAGTGGGTGCGTGTGGTCAACATCAACGGAAAAAATGGATCCCGTGGTTATATTGGAAATGCGCTCACGATTTGCCTGATTGTATTCTGTTAAATTTGATTCTGAAGTGATGGATGGCTCTTTCATCTTGAGTGAACCAAAACTTCCCGCGTTTACAATCGAGCGAATAGCACCGCTCACGGCAATGAGTTTGCCTCCGTCATTTACCCAGTTTTTAATTTTATCGAGTCGGGATGAAGAGAGTACATCACCATAATTGCCGTCGGGAAGAATTAGCACATCATAATCGTACCAGTTTACAGAGTACAGTGAGTTGATATCCAATAGTGTAACAGGAAACTCAATCTGTCGGTCAAAGTAGTGCCAGATTTCTCCTGAATTGGAGGAAGAAGTTCCGTCTCCTGTCATTACAGCAATCGTTGGTTTTTTCAGGAAATGAATGTTCCCTGATCCGACATCCACACCCTGTTGAATAAATCCGCTTTCGAGTACTTCTAAATTCTGTCTGTGTTTTTGAGCCAGATTCTCAACAACTTCTGAAAATATCAGATTTGCCTGATTATCGGTTTGGGTGATGAAGAGTGCCCCGGGCTGATAGGTCGTTCCGCCAATGGTAAACTCAGCGCCGCTGGTTCTCACTTTTATGTTGTGATTAAACAGATCGGCCAGAAAGCGTACATCTTCAAAACTGCTGTAGTCAGATACGTAGGCGTAGATATCTTTTTCGGCTATCTGATCGTTATTTTGAGTCGGTTGTGTAAGCACCGGTGCGGAGTTGGTGAATTTCACATCTTCATTCAATGCGTAAGCATCGAGGCCGTACACGTAAGGAAGCGCCCAGGCTGTAATGTCGTATGTAAGAGAATCTACCAGCTGTGGATTGGGCTCAAAAAGGACTGAAATTAAGGCGGATTTGGGCTGTCTGACAGGAATAATCCAGTCGCCTTTACGCACCTGAACATCTTTGTTGGAAGTGGATGTGTAGTCCCGGCCAACTACTTTTTCATTTTCATCAACCTCATAAAAATTAATTTTCTGATCGGTCAGATATTCAGCCAGCCTGTTAAGTTTGTCGGAATCGTTTGTGTGTTTAATCAGGAATGAGCGATAATTCCCAAGTCCTTTCTCCACCGACTTCTTAAAATATACCTCAAACTCAGCCACCATGGAATCGTGGTTTTCAGAAGCGGTTTCGATGGTGGATAATCCGGTGACAAAATGGTGTTCCACACGATCTTTGAGCGTCAGGGTGTCGCCTGACTCCGTTATAATTCCAAGTCCCGCTCTTATTCCCGCTTGTTCGTATGTCATGCCAATAGCGCCGTTGAATGTGGGCCAGGTATCGCCGTAAGAAGGATAGAAAAGGTCGAACACTTCTCGTGTGAAGTAGAGCCAGTTGTTGTCATCGAAATAACGATTGTGATTTTCTCCGATGGTGAATTGAAACTCACGCTGCCAGTCCGAAATGAGTGTGTGAAAGGGTTCTGCGGCTGGAGCGTAATAATAGGGTGAGTTAAATCCCTGCTCGTGAAAATCGACGTGAATTTGAGGCATCCACTTCTGATAAGCCTGAACGCGGGCACGGGTTTCCTGTTGTGTTTGCCAAGCCCAGTCGCGATTCATGTCAAAATAGTAGTAATTGGTACGTCCGCCGGGCCATGACATGTGGTGTTCCCGGGCGTCTTCTTTCACATCAACAAAACGGCCTTTTGTGTTGTTGTACCAGTGTACGTAGCGGTCACGTCCGTCGGGATTGAGCATGGGATCAATAACTACCACGGTGTTGTTTAGCCACGTCCGGGCGTCAGGATTTTGTGGATTAGCCAGATAGTAGAGCGTTTTCATTGCTGCTTCAGAGCTTGATGCTTCGTTTCCGTGCACATTATAGCTCAGCCACACAACCGACGGCATTGACGTGGCCGGTGCTCCGGTTTCCATGCGGGCACGGCGCAGATTATTCAACCGAATATCTTCAATTTTCCGCTGATGCTTTTCTAATGTCACCACAATCTGCACCAGTTCACGTCCACCGTACGATTCTCCGATCTGCTCAATCGTCACGCGATCAGATTCTTTTGCAATATGTTGGGCGTAACTGAGGACTTTATGATGAGGCGTAAAAGCCGTTCCCAATTCATACCCCAAAAACTGATCGGGAGATTGGAGCTGCGCCTGCATGGCAGAAAATGACGTAAAAGTAAGTGTGAGAGCTAATAGAAGAAACTTCATGCGGTTTGATTTGTGGTAAAAAAAGCGATCAGCAACGAGCTGTGCTTAGTCTTGATTGGAGTGAAACTCTTCGATCTGAGTGACAACGGAATCTACGATTTCATTTGGAACCGGAATAGCAAGATTATAGTGAGCAATTTTCCAGCTCTCTTCAGATTCTGAATAGCTTAAAACCCCGCTGCCGCGAGATGGTCCAAGGTTTGGCGTTTTGAGCTCTTCATCAAACCATGCTGTTTTTCCATCGTCGCTAAAGTAGATATGCCGATTATGCGCGGTAAAACTCCACGCTTTACCGTTATCGAAATAGGGTTTGGCCCAGACTTTAAACTCTGTCACTGTCCAGTATTCAGTAGCGTCGGTTCCCATAAAAATACCATCGGGAGTCATTTTGCTGAAATAACCTTCAAAATCAGTCTCGGTCGCCGCAAGATGCCAATTATCGAGCAGTGTGTGAATCTCTTCCTCTGCCACAGATTGATCAAAATCAGGCTGCCGTTGCTCAAATGATTGACAAGCTGAAAACATGATAGATAGCGATAGCACCAGCCATCCCGCGATTGATAAAGAGGGTTTTTTCATAGTAAAGATGGGATTACGTCAGAGTAGATTCAAATCTGTGAGTGCCTGTTTCAGTACTTTTTCTGTTTCTTCGGTGACTTCCAGTAGCGGTGGTCGCACACGATTATCCATAAAGCCGAGCATATTCAGAGCGGCTTTTACAGGCGTGGGATTGCTTTCCATGAAATTTGCGCGAAACAGCGGTTGAAGTTTAAAGTGCAACTCTCTGGCTTTGCTCAGATTTTGTTGAGCACAGGCCCGGACATACGATTTCATTAATGCGGGAATTTCATTCGCTGAAACCGAAACCACTCCGTGTCCGCCGCACAACATTACGGGCATGGTCATGGCGTCGTCGCCTGAATAGATCTCAAAGTCATCGGGAACGAGCTCCATCACCGTTAAAATTTGCTCCATATCGTTGCTCGCTTCTTTTATAGCCACAATGTAGGGATGTTGCGAGAGTTCAGCCGTGGTTTGGGGCAGAATATTCACGCCGGTGCGTCCGGGAACATTATAGAGCATTACCGGCAAACGGCCTTCATCAGCGACCATTGTGAAATGACGTTTCAAAGCTTCTTGCCCGGGTTTATTGTAATACGGACTCACAACTAATAATCCGGTACACCCGGCTTCACGCGCCATAATGCTTCTGCGGATCGTTTTTTCGGTGTCGTTGCTGCCCGAACCGGCAATTACGCCAACATTTCCATCAGCCAGTGCTACGGTTTCAGAGATCAGATATTCGTATTCATCATCAGAAAAAGTGGGACTTTCTCCCGTGGTGCCGCTCACAACAATGTGATCAACTCCTCCGTTGATCATTCGTTTAACATGAGAGCGATACGCTTCTTTGTCAATTTCGTAGTTGTTGTCAAACGGTGTGGCAATAGCCACGGATAAGCCGCTAAAGTGAGTTTTCATACTATTTTTGTGTTACCTCAGTTAAAAATATAGAAAGAAACTACGATACTGTGATGAAATATCGTAGTGTAACTTTCTATATCGTGTTCTATTTAGTATAATTGTTGATTCTGCACACATGCTTCAAACCTCCAACCAATCTATGATCAATAACAAGAAATATTATTACGCATTGCTGCTGATGTTGTGTTTTTTGCTGGGAACCATGCCATTGGCTTTGCATGCTCAGGACACTTCAGAAGAGGAAAAATCTGAAGAGCCGACCGAAGAGGTCATGGGAGAATCGGTTGATGATCCTGCGCCAACTGAAGATCTGAAGACATCTGATGAAAATCCTAATCTGAAGAGTAACAAAAAGAAGAAGGAAGACGACGGCAAAAAATGGTATGATATTTTTCTGTTCTGGCAGGAAGACAGGCCGCCACCAGCCACAGTTAAGTTTGATACCGAGTTTGAAGCCGACTGGCATCTCGACGTTGCCCGGTACGAAGGCGTAAGGCAGCAAGAATTTTATCGTTATGGATACGCTCTGCGCGGAAATCAATGGTACCCGGTATTTTTTCTGCGCAGGTTTAATATGATGCGCAATCAATACGAGCATTTTTTAGTGATCAACGGACGGCCTGAAAAAATTCCACGCGTGAAGGGAATTCAAAGCCATCGTCACGGAATTGTGGTTACCAACGAAGGATTTGAGTTTCAGATGCCAACTGTGGCCAGCGTTTCCCGTCAGCAGAAAACCTATGATGAAGAACAGGCGCTTTCACTTGCCAAAGGCCGGTTGATGTCGTTTGGATTTCAGCAGGTAACCTGGGTGCCCGATCGTAAAGAAGAAACGAAAGATCTGGCTGAATCGTGGGATCTTCAGTCTTCTTCAAATCAAGGTGATAATTAAAATTTTTTTCTTAGAGATTGAATCACGACCCGTCGGCAAAGCGCTTGACGGGTTTTTTTATCTTTCGGAATGAACAGGACTGAAAGGGGATTGTACAAAGTACATCCAGATTACACATTCAGAAATGTCAACATAATTGCATCACAAATAATCCGCTAAAAAAGAGATGACGAACAAAGATATTGCAGGTGTATTAGAAGAGATCGGAACCTACCTGCGCCTCGCCGGTGAGAATGATTTTCGGGCTATGGCGTTTGATCGTGCCGCGAGAACCCTTGAATCGCTTGAAGATAAGGTGGCAGACCGAATTGAAGAAGGAACCCTCACCGATATTAAGGGCATTGGAAAGTCGATCGCTCAGGATATCACCCAGTATTACAGTGAGGGAAAGGTGGATGCTCTGAATTCACTGAAAGAAAAAGTACCCGAAGAGTTAACAAAATGGCTGGATATTTCGGGACTTGGACCGAAGAAAATCTACAAGATCCATGACAAACTGGAAATTACCACGCTTGATGAGCTAAAGGAAAAGTGCAAAGACGGAAGCGTGGCCTCACTCAGTGGAATGGGTAAGAAATCGGCTGAAAAAATCCTCAAATCAATTGAGTGGATGGAGCAGTTTGCAGAGCGCTGTCGCCTTGATGAGGCTATGGATATCGGGCAGCGGTTTTATGAATTCCTGAAAGATCTGGACGGAATAAAGCAGATTGATGTGGCGGGTTCGCTGCGCCGAAGAAAAGAAACCATCGGCGATATCGACATTTTGATCTCAGCTGAGGAGCAAGATCGCGCGAAACTATTCGATCAATTTACCGAGCATGATTCGGTGATGGAAATATTAGGCCGTGGCGATACTAAAAGTTCGGTTCGGGTAGAAGAGGGGCGTCAGGTTGATGTGCGGATTGTGAATGAAGATCAGTTTGACGCGGCGCTTATGTATTTCACGGGGAGCAAAGAGCATAACGTGGTTATGCGCCAACGTGCAAGAGAACGCGGAATGTCGTTGAACGAATACGGACTCTTTAAACTCGATGAAGACGGGAATACCAATTTTGATGAGCGCATTGAAGCCGGCACCGAACAGGAAATTTACGCTAAGCTGGAGATGAATTTTGTGCCGCCCGAGCTGAGGGAAGATCACGGTGAGTTTGAACTCTTTTCGGGAGATAAAATAGTAGACCTGCTGGAAGAAAAAGACATCAAAGGCGTGTTGCACGCGCACTCTACCTACAGTGACGGAAAATACAGCATCAAAGAGATGGCCGAAGCATGTATTGAGCGAGGGTACAGCTATTTGGGACTTACAGATCACTCACAATCAGCTGCTTACGCGGGTGGATTGACTCCGGATCGTGTATTTGCGCAGTGGAAAGAAGTGGATGAGTTGAATTCTCACTTCGCCAAAGAAAATATCGATTTCACCATTTTTAAAGGAATTGAAAGTGATATTCTGACCAACGGAGATCTCGATTATTCTGCGGATGTGCTCAAGGATTTTGATTTTATTATCGCCAGCGTGCATTCGTCGATTGATATGCCGGTGCAAAAAATGCTCGATCGCTATCAAAGAGCCATTGAGAATCCGTACACCACCATGCTGGGGCATCCCACCGGACGATTATTGCTGAAGCGGGAAGGAAACAGCGTGGATCTGAACACAGTAATTGAATGGGCCGCTGATAGAAACGTGGCGATTGAAATAAACGCCAGTCCCTGGCGCCTTGACCTCGACTGGCGCTACGGAAGAAAAGCCCGAAAGGAAGGATTGTTATCCGCCATCTGTCCCGATGCCCACAGCACGGACGGAATTGATGATATCACCTACGGTGTTTCTATAGCCAGAAAAGCGGGTTTTGGTCCCGGAAATATTCTTAATGCGAAATCAGCTGAAGAATTAAGCGTCTGGTTTAAAGAGCGGAAGTAGGTTTTTAGCCATGTATGCGGGACGGCAGAGCCGTCCCTTGAGGTGTGGAGTAATCCATCCTGAGCAGCGTAGTGTCCGTCGAAGGGTGGTGGCAAAAAGCTTACCAAGGAGACACCACTTGCTACCCAAAGCTCTTAGATTTTGAAACAGAGTTTTTGGCCCAACTAAAACCCCGTCCCGCCACCCTTCGATAAACTCAGGATGGATGTCTTTCTGTTTTGGACTACTTCTGTCGCAGTTCCAACATTCCTCAAAAAAATCACTGTAACTTATCATACTCGGTAATATGGCTCGGGTCGATATCGGTAAGTAAATTATATACTTCCAGTTTTTGCTGAAGTTCAGCATCCATAAAAATGGAGGTGATCTCCTTGTATTTCGTGTTAAAAAACTGATCAAACAGATAGCTGGAAGTCGTGGTTCTTTTCGCCTCTTCAATTAATTTCAGCGATTCAAGCACATTCGTTCTGGCTGACTTGGGTTCATCAGGAAAACGGTCCAGTCCCTCCCGGTGATATTTATACATAGCCACACGAAGATTTTCATACGAAGATCGTTGCAGCGAGTTAATTAATTCATATCTGCCTTGTCTTTGCGCGTTATCCCAGCCCGTTCCGCCACTCGATTGCGCCAAACTCATAATATCATAAGCTGCCTTAAAATGAGGCTCTCCTCCAAGTCGTGAGAACGAATCATAATCGTAGCCCATCACTATATAAACATAAAAATCGATGAGAGAAGCGAGGTTGTCGTACTGATACTCATCATGAATCAGGCTTTTATTAGGCGGATAAGAAAACGACCAGGCATCATCCAGAATCAGCAAAACCGGTGTACGCTGAATAGTTCCGTAAATCGGGCGTTGCGACTGAACAACCAAGCTGGCACTGAAATTGAAATTATCATCCACGCTGTTCAACGTTATCTGAAAAGCGGCGTTAATGCGCTCATAATCTTCAAACTTGTCTTCCGTCCAGATATACGTGTTGATGTATTCCTCAATAACGGTGTTCATGTTTCCAATATGGTTTAATCCCGCATCATTGACCTGATCATCATTTACCGTCACAGAAATATTTACTTCCTGACTCTGCGCGGGTGTAATTAACAGTGTTGAGATAAAAAGAAAAGAAAAAAAGAGAATCGAAAAACGTCTCACAATAAAATTGGGTTTTAGAAACGAGGCTGTTAGATTAAGTATGTAAATCCGGTAAATATTTATCGCCGGGAATCAAAGATATTGATTATAACGACTATTTCGGAGAAATATGACTGATCGGAAAAAGGTTATACGATTCTCTTTTTTGTTGCTGCTGGGTTTCTTGTACGGAGGATTCTCTCAACTCAACGCACAAATCACCATGGGGGCTCGTGGGGCAGCACTGAATAATGCCACTACGGCATTGTCTGACTATCAATGGGCGATTTTTTCCAATGCCGCTCTTTTGCCTGAAGATTTTAACAGCAGCTCATTTTATGCCGTGCGTTTCTACAATCTTGAAGCGTTTACGCATTTGGCAGCTGTGACAACCTATCAATTACCGTGGGGAACAGCCGGTGCGGGATTTCATACCGTTGGCGATGATCTCTACAGAGAAACTCACGCCGTGCTGAGCTATCGCTATCAATACAGCCGGTTTTATGGTGCGGTAACGGCAAGCTATTCCCATTTTGCTTTCGGAGGAACGTACGGATCTCACGGCGCTGTGGGAATAAATCTGGCGGTAGCCGCAAAAATCACCTCAGATTTAACCGTTGGTGGAAATGTGGTGAATATCAATCGCCCCGCTATCGGCGAGAATGAAGAAGAGTTACCCCGTTCACTTTCAATTGGCGCAAGCTATCGGGTTTCCGATCGGGTGTTAATTTTGGGCGATGCGGTTAAGGATGTCCGCTATCCACTGGGCGTGCGTGGTGGATTGGAAATTACACTGATTGAGGGCGTTTTTGTACGTGCCGGCGGGGGAATTGAGCCTGAAACGGTGTCGTTTGGCAGTGGGTTTTATCTGTCAGATTGGGAGATCGATATCGCAATGGAGAGACACGAATTTTTGGGCTGGAGTCCCGGAATCAACGTTTCGTATCGCTGGTGATATTGAATGAAAAAGCTGTACATCTTATTAGCATTTTTTCTGATTGTACCGGGTTTGAATACGACCTCATTATTCGCCCAGCAAACTGATTCTACAGATACATCAGCCGAGGATGAAATTGAATCGGCTGTCGAAGTTATTGATCCCGAGTCGGGCGAAAGTGTGGAGGAGTTGGCTGAATTTCTTCAATACCTCGCGCAAAATCCTGTCAATATTAATCGGGCCGATGTGGAGGAGTTGCTCAGTATTCCCGCTATGAATCTTCGCACGGCAAATGCCATTCTTGCCTATCGCAAAGAGAAACCTTTTGAGGAAATATCTGAACTTACAGAGGTTCGGGGAATCGGGGCAAAAACGTATGAACGAATCGCTCCTTTTGTAACTGTAGGAAGCGGGGCAGAACTTGCCGGTGATCTGTTTTTGAGCAGGGCGTACTGGATGCAAAATCAAAAAGTGGAATTTATTTCACGTTATCAGCAGGTAATAGAAACTCAGGAAGGATTTCGTGATGGAGGCACATATCTGGGAAATCCCATTAAACTCTATCAGCGTTTGAATTACAGTTCCAGGCATCTGTCGGCAAATCTGACACAAGATCATGATCCCGGTGAACCTTTTGAAGGCACTTTGGGCTACGATTTCAACTCTTTTCACGTTGCGGTTCAGGATGTGGGTCCGGTGGGACAGTTAATTGTCGGAGATTTTGCTGTGAATGTGGGACAGGGATTGGTTTTGTGGAACGGCGGATCGTTTGGCAAGGGCAGAAATGTGATTGACGGAGTGGATAAAAGTGAACGTGGAATTCGCCCCTATCGCTCAGCTGTAGAAGCCCGGTTCCAGCGTGGCGTGGCGCTTCAGATGGGGGATGATTTTGAGACATCTGTTTTTTATTCATCAAGGTCGGTTTCAGCCAGCCAATTGGATTCTCTTTCTATCCGTTTTCCAACTCAAAGCGGATTGTACAGGACAGAAACAGAGCGGGAGCGTCGCTATAATGTAGATCAGATGTTTACGGGCGGTCGTTTTCGGTATCGTTTTACCAATGGATGGATCGGAGCCACAGCATATTATACTAAATTTTCTCAGC
>Ga0306910_1000541_pt1 | contig 17268 bp, 8 predicted proteins | sample AntRauMFilla2698_FD_190438 | JGI IMG/M metagenome (GOLD analysis project Ga0306910, IMG submission 190438) | Saline lake microbial communities from Rauer Islands, Antarctica - Metagenome Filla 2 #698 (v2) (version 2) | ecosystem: Environmental > Aquatic > Non-marine Saline and Alkaline > Saline ... | reverse complement strand
CCGTTGGTAGAATCCTTGGCTGTAATCACAGGCTTGGGCGGATGATTTACGCGAATCATCACGCTGTCTTTCTGAATGGAGTTGGCAACATCCATCTGGTCATTTACCGTCAGCAGAGCTTTAAAACTTCCCGGCTCAGAAAAAGACGTTGACCACGATTCGGCTTCAGAAGTTTGTTCATCAGACAATTCCCACGAGTACAACAGATTATCCTGATTCGGGTCGGAGCTTTCCGCGGCGGATAATTTGAAAATCTCTCCCGGAGCAACAGAGTTATCATAAGCGATTCCGGGAACAGGAGCGCCGTTGACTTTAAATTGCGATGTGGTCTGATACGTCGCGTTTTGAGTCGCGGTTTGATCGTCGGTAATAAGAGTAGCCTGATAAATTCCCGGCTCGGAATAGTTCACTTTCACCGAACGCCCGGATTTACCGTCATTTTCTTCAAAAGCCCAATCGAAGCGCGTGTTGTCTCCATCAGAATCGAGCGTGTTATCAGCTGAAAACGTAGTTGTTGTGTTGGTGGGAAATACGGCGGGATGTTTAATCTCGGCGTAGGGCTGGGAATTCACCCGAACTGAAAACGTAGTGTCGGAAACGGTACAGGCCGCAAAGGGATGCGTGTCGTCAACTTCAAGGCGGATAGAGTAGGTGCCGGATGTGGTTGAGCGAAAACGGAATTGGGGATTTTCCTGCTCAAAAACGTTATTCACAAACCAGCGAAATTCAAGATCTCTGCCGTCAGGATCGACAGAAGAACCGGCGTTGAGGAGAATATTTTGTGAAGGAGAGATGACCTTGGAAAAAGAGTTTAACGCAATTTCGGGCAGTTGATTCACGAAGACAGTGTCGTATTTGACCACATAGCCGGGTACGATGCGTCCGCGCAGGGGAACGGCGTAGGAGATGGCGACATATCCCTGATCCGCAAACAGATGCTGAATCATGCTCCCGTTGTACGTTTTGCCTTCAATTAACCAGCGGGTTTCAGAAGTTCGCGTTTTGGAGTTGCTTCCCGAAACATTCATCACCAGCTCATTACACGTGCTTCCGTTACTTGTGGTAAAACTGATCTCCGGTAATTCGGGCTGATTTACGATAACGGGCTCGGCAATCCATGGAATAATTCCGGACGAAGCTCCCTTCACAACAAGATTATTCAGAGTCTGACGTGCGCCTTTAATAATTAATCCATACTCATTTGCGAGTCCTCTTTCCGCGGGCTGATGTGATTTCAGATCGGTGCTGTCGGCAATGGTTGTTCCAAACGAATCGACAAGTTTGGTAACAGATTCTTCCTCTCCTGAAACCGAAATCAGGTCGGGCATTTCTTTAATCCACAGCGGACGATATTGAATTTGCTGTGACTGCCTTGTTTGATACAATCCGATGGAAAGATTGAGCGAGATCAGATTCCACTTTTCAGATTCATCTTCACTGAACCGCATTTTGAAATTATTGACATCATTCCCGCTTCCGGTTTTAACACGTACAACCCAACCGTTTTCAGAGGGTTCATCGGCGTCAGCGAACGAGATCATGGGCACCCAGCGGTTTACAAAAAGCTGCTCGGTAAACGCGGTGGTGTCGGCTAAAGGGCTGAGTTGGGTGGTATTGTCTTTGGGGAGAATAGTTTGATCATTCAGTTCGTAAAGATCACTAAATCGAAACAGCTGATACGTGGTGGGAGTATTGGCTTCATCATCAATAATATCGGCGAAACCGCCCAGTCCGGCGTCATACATCTGCAGGTCGGAGGGCTGATCGGAGGAAGCGGAGTTGGGGCGAATCCAGAAATCATAACTCCCGATATCATCGCCTGAAGCCACATTTACATCCTGACCTGAAATGGAGAAATAGACTTCCTGCGCGTGGAGTTTTTCAGGATTTCCATAGAAGAACAATCCAATGATGAAAAACAGAAATGTGGAGTGATAAAAAATCCTCATAGTGCGTAAAGTAACTGTATTACCTGATGGCGTAAGTGCGTTGAGCGATAATCTTTTCAGAATCACGAAAACGGAATGAAAGGGTTAACTGATCGGCGTTGGCCGGATTCACAGAAGCAGACCAGCTTCCGTCAACTCCGCATTGAGCGACAATGGTTTCTCCGTTGAGTGACAGTACGGCTTCCAACGGACTGTAAGCAGTGCCGTTGACGCTTATTTTTTCCGCTCTTGAAATGGTGTTTTCAGAAATGTTGGTTGACCATTCCAGTTTAAAAAGCTGTGATTCGCGAATTGGGACAATTTGTTTGGTCAGAGTGGTGGAATTTCCTGATGCGTCGGTTGCTGTAATAGTGATGGTTTTAACATCATCAGAAACGGGGATATTTACGGAAAATCGTCCGTCTGCGTCCAACTCTGCCTTTTCTTTATTCACATACACACTGCTTCCGGGCTCGCTGAATCCGATAATAGAATAGGTCTTTTCAGCGGAATAATAGATCGATTGTTTGCCATTGCTGAGAAAAACCGCCGGAGGCTGCGTATCAATATTTCGGAGAATTAAGAAGGCGTCACTGTCATTTCCTCTCAGTCCGTTTTCGTCGTATGCCCGAACGCGGATAAAATTACTGCCCATTATTACCGGGGAGATGGTGGTTGAATTAGTGGTGCTTGTGTTGGTGGTTACATTCTGATCAAAACCACGGGAGGGAGAATGGTCAATTTCATAGTAAGAAGCGCCTTCTACAGCATTCCAGGAAATGGCAAAAAGATCTCTGAAAATAACGGTATCTACCCCCGACACATTGAATTTTGGGGCGGGCAGGAGTGATTTTGGCGGCAACGGATTTTGTCCTCTCACCACAATAGTTCCCTGATAAGCCTGAAGCGTTACGGTGTTGTTATTTGCCGTTACGTTGGCTTCGCCGTCGTAGTTTGAAAAGGTAACTCTTTCCTCCGATGAGTCTCTTGAAGCCCAAAAGCGGGAAGAACTTACGTCACTGCTGCTTTCGTTGGTGTTAACTGTGAAATTGCCATTCCTTTTTGCCTCGTCCGATAAACTGGAAAGTAATCCGCCTTCGTTTATAACCACTTCTGTTTCGGTGTAATTCGTCAGCTTATCCACCTTCATCTCTTTCACGATAGCGATGGTTGAGGGAGAGATGGTTACCGAACTTCCGTTGGTGAAGTTGAGAAAAGCGTACGATTCCTGCTCCGTTTTGATTCCATCGGAGCGCTCGAGCAGATCTCTTACCTGAGCTTCCAGCCAGTCGCCGATGTAGCCGGGACGCCTGAATACTTCGCCGGTTTTTTTAGCGAGAATCGCGCTCACAAACTCTGTTCTGTTTCGTTGAATCGTGGTTCTGATCACATCAATCTGCTTAAACAGTTCGCGCGCGGTTTTAATGGCTTCCGAAGTGGAACCATCGCGGACATTTTTTCGATACTGTTCCCGCAGCTTTTGGTACTGCTCGGTTGCGACGGGAGCGAACACGGTTGCTCCTCCTTCCACATGCGACTCAAATTGCGTTTGAACATCGCTGAGTTTTTGGTGATGCGCCTTAAATGCTTCAATCTGACGCAGATCTGAATCTGAAAGCGTAAATGAATTGGAAGCCGCATCATAGTCGGCGAGGGCGGTTAGGATAGCCCAGTTTGAAGCATCACCCGTAAGCATCTGACTCTGTTTATTCAGTTCTGAAGCCCGAAATTCCATGTCCGAACTCTCATCAATAGACTGAGCAACACTCAACTGTGGCTGTGCCACGAAGAACACAATCAGAATACCGATTGTTCTGAGCACGGGCGATATATAAAATAGCTGATGAATCATAGGGAATTGGTAATCTGTTTTACTCACAATCAAATTTACCCGCTTTATCCGGGACCGGCTTTGGTGAATAATCGGGGTTATCTATTTGGAAACGTGAGAGTGAATTTGGTTCCTATCTCCTCGTTCGATTCAACTTCAACATGGCCACCGTGAGCTTCTATCATTTTTTTTACGTAGGTCAATCCAAGCCCGGTGCCTGTTTCTGAATCCATTCTTTTAATCCGGTAGAATTTTTCAAAAATGTGATCTAATTCGCTTTTGTCTATCCCATAACCATAATCTGTAAATGACAGCACGGTAGATTTTTTATCGTTCTGTTTTGCCTGAATGTAAATAGATCGTGATTCAGGTCCGTATTTAATCGCGTTTGAGAGAATGTTGGATAGAATATCCTGAAAATGGTGATTAGAAGCGTATATAATTTCTACGGGCGGAATAAGTTCGATTTTAAGCGTGATGTTCTTCTCCTGCATCTGCGCAAAAAATGATGTATTCAGATTATCGAGTTCCTGCTTTAAATCAAGCGATTCTTTTACTATCTGTATCTCGTTATTTTCGAGTTTAATAACTTCTAAAAAGCGATTTGTGAGCGTGAATAATTTATTAACGTTGTTTTCAATAAGATTGAAATAGAATCCCGTTGTCTCTTTACCGAGAGTGTCATCCTGCAGTATCTCTATAATTCCAGCTAAACCTGAAAGTGGATTCTTGAGCTCGTGCATAATGAAATGGATCATTTCATCGCGTTTTTTATCCATTTCCCGCTGCTGAGTCAGATCGTACATAATCAGCATGGAGCCTTTCAGAATGTACCCGTCAGCAAGAGCTTTCAGGTATTTTACATTGAACGTATAGTTGTAAACCGCTTGTTCCTCATTTTTGGGGTTTTCTACATATCCATATTTCATTTCAGGCGATTGATCATCTTCCACTCTTGCCGCGGGAATTGTCCACTGCCACTCCTGATCTTCGAGCTCGATGAGCATCTTCTCGCTCCAGCGGTTGTTTTTAGTTTTTTTAATGACCTCCACGGCGGAGTGTCGCTGAAGATTTTCCCACGTCAGTTCCTGTTCAAAACCGGAATCATCCATCAATTCTCTCATGCGTTTATTTACAAGAGTGGCAGATTCGCTTTCATCAAACAGAGCGAGCATCTGAGATGAATTGTCCATAAGCAGATTCAGCCGGCTATCCTGGAGGAGCATCTGTTCCACATTTGCCTGTTGATAGCGCTGAAGTTGCCGGCGCACCTGTTCCATGGTTTCAGCTGCCGGGCGGAGTTCGGGTAATCCCGGCTTATCAATGATGTTACTGAAATTGTATGATTTCATGGGCAGAATCTGGTCAACGAGCTTCTGCACCGGACGATTGATGTAGCGGCTGAGGATTCCGGCGCTCACAAAAAGCAGAATGAATCCACCGAACAATACATACAGGGTATTTAAAAACAGGCGGTCGATCGGCTGGGTAACGGTATTTTGATCAATAGACAGATTCAGCCAATACGGGACTGATTTCAGCGGGGTTGTGGCGACTAAAACGGGAGATTGGTTGTGCTCTGAATTTGCAGGTTGTGTGTAAATAGTTGTTACAGAAGTGAGCCGAATCGGGTTTTCTGAATGAAGATCAGCGATAGCATCAGAAATTTGTTCAGTTCCACCGAGAAACGAATTGTTATCGAACCATAGGGCGCTGAATGCAGAACTCTGGCCGAGTTTTGTGTTTGTGATCAGTTCTCTCAGCGATGAATCATTAAAAAAGGCGGTGAGGGTGAGTTGTCTTCCGCTTTGAGTTTGAACCGACTTTGACAAAATGATGATCTGGTACTCAGTATCCCAGCCGACAAGAATATTAGAGGAAGATTCCACCGGTTTTAAAATATCTGACCACGAGTCGGGAACGGGTTGGGGATGAATGGATTTTCGAATTACTTCCAGAAATTCACCGCTCTCCGATTCATTAAGACGAATTTTTAGTAAGTCCGGATAAATTCCTGATAGGTTCTGAAACTGCCGTTCAATTCCTTGCGGATTGGCTGAAACGGCCAGCTCAAACTCAAAGAGCATGCGAATCCAATGATCGAACTGTTCATCAATGCGCTCACTTTTACCCTCTAAATACTGGCTGATAATTACTTTTCGCTCATCAAGCAGAGCATTTTCGTAAAACGGACGAATGCCAAACCAGACGATGAGTAAAAATCCTGCAAGAGATAGCGATAATAGAAGTAGAAGTCGCTTTCGTATAGTCACAGCTGAAAAACGGTTAATAAATACAGATCAGACCCCGGTATAATTAAACTCACTTCATTTTATGATAAACCCCTTTTATCACATTGAGTGAATGAAATTGATAACGGAAAACTTTTTTAAGCTATCAATATAAGTCGATGAATTGTAACAAAGTTAAAAAGAATTAACGATTTGAATAATCAAAATAAAGAAGGAATATAAGCTGACGCAGATTAGTTTTTAATCTGAATAGAAGGGTGATAAAGGCTCTTCGAAATCATAAAAATTCAAATTTCTGGGTTCAATTCACTATATTCATTAGCTTTGAAAATCAACCTGACCATAAAACACCCATTATTTTAATATGATCGCAGAAGCGAAATCCATTCTACAGAATACTTTTGGCTATAACGAGTTTCGCCCCCTTCAGGAAGAAGTCATAAGTAATGTTCTAAACAAGAAAGACACGCTGGTAATTATGCCTACCGGTGGCGGTAAATCACTGTGTTACCAAATTCCCGCGCTGCTATTCAAAGGCATTACTATCGTTGTTTCACCTCTTATCTCATTGATGAAAGATCAGGTGGAACAGCTTCAGCAGTACGATATTCCGGCAATTTATCTCAACAGCTCGCTCACTCCGGCTCAGTACAAAGCCAACGTTAAGAAACTGCGCGACGGTAAAGTTAAAATGCTCTATGTGGCACCGGAAACGCTGATGCTCGATAAAACCAACGATATTCTTAAGGATATTAAGGTGTCGTGCTTTACCATTGATGAGGCTCACTGTATTTCAGAATGGGGCCACGATTTTCGTCCCGATTATCGCTCACTTGCCCGCGTAAGAAAACGTTTTCCAACCGCGGTTACCATCGCCTTAACAGCAACGGCAACACCGCGCGTTCGAGCTGATATCAGAGATATTCTGGAGATGACCGACTCCAACAGCTTTATCGCCAGTTTCGACCGTGATAATCTGTTTTTGAAAGTAGCTGATAAATCCGGTCCGCTTGAGCAAATTCTGGATTTTCTCTACACCCGAAAAGGAAAATCGGGCATTATCTACTGTTTTTCCCGCCGTCAGGTTGATGAACTATACTCCGATCTGCTTCAGGAAGGATATTCTGTTCGCCCTTATCACGCCGGACTTACAGAAGAGGAGCGAACGCGAAATCAGGAGGCGTTTATCCGGGATGATATCGACATTATTGTGGCGACGATCGCCTTCGGTATGGGTATTAACAAGCCCGACGTGCGTTTTGTGATTCACCACGATATGCCGCAAAATATTGAGTCGTATTATCAGCAGATTGGTCGTGCGGGCCGTGATGGTATTCGCGCTGACTGTTTGCTTTTATACAGCTATCAGGATACGCAGAAGATCAAATATTTTATCAATAAGAAAGAGGGCAAAGAGGAGAAGATAGCCCGTGAGCATCTCGACAAACTGGTGCATTTTATTGAGACAGATCGGTGTCGCCGTAAGCCGTTAATGAAGTATTTTGGCGAGACATATCAGCATAAAGAGTGCGATATGTGCGATAACTGCCTGCGTATGGAAGGTGAGAAAGAAGATCTTACCGAAGTGGCTAAGAAATTCCTCTCAACGATTGATAGTGTGGGTGAAAAGTTTGGAGCGCATCATATTGCCGATATTTTACGCGGATCCAAAAACAAGAAAATCATCCAGAACAAGCATCAGGAGATTACCGAACACGGCACTGGAATGGAGTTCAACAAAGAGCAGTGGATACAGCTCTCAAGATTATTGATGCGTAAGGATGTTATCAAAGTTAGTTCAACGTTTAAAACGTTGTCCATTACAAAAGAAGGCAAAAAAGTACTCAGCAAAAAGGAGCGCGTACTTGGAATTTTGGACAGAACAAGCGCCACCATTGATGAAGACGGAGAATCAAAAACCGATTCAGAAGTGGAGATCAATTACAATCAGGAGCTGTATAAAATTCTGCGTCAGAAGCGAAAAGATATCGCTGATGTGAAGCGCATTCCTCCGTATATGATTTTCCCCGACACCACACTTATGGAGATGGCTTACTACTATCCTCAGACTGAAGAAACCATGCAGATTATGTACGGTGTGGGCGCAGCCAAGTTTAAGCGCTACGGCGAAGAGTTTTTAATTGCCGTGAAGCGATTTTGTATTGAAAAGAAAATTGAAGAGCGCAGCAAGGATATTGAAGTACGATCTGAGCGGGGATCAACCAGTAAAAAATCGTTCAGCGTTGCACAGGAATATCAAAATGGCGCTTCGATAGAAGAACTCGCGGAAAAGCACGGAGTGAATACAGCTTCTATCATCAATCACCTGAAAAACTATCTTAAAGAGAAGCAGGATTTGCGCACGGATGGATTTCTGGAAGCATCGGAGCTCTCCGAAGATAAGCAGAAAAAAGTGATAGACGTGATGGGAAGAAAAGGCCACGAACTGCTCAAAACCGTGTACGAAGAATTAGACGGAAGAGTAAACTACGGCGAACTGCGACTCATCCAGCTCTATTGCATGGCAACGGAACGGAGATAGTGGTGATTAAAGATTGTGGTTAATATCCATGTTGAGCTTGTCGAACCATTTTGCGACAAGCTCAACTACTACATGTTAACCTATTGCCAAACATATGCTTAGCTAATAAACTGCCACCGTCAGGAAAATTTCATGAAATTCCCCTGACGGTGGCAGTTTTTTTAATCACAGATAGGCATCAGTAAATTTTTAATCTTTCAACAACACTCCCTGCTTTTTCATCTCAAAATAGCAGTTAGCCGCGGCTGTGGCATCGTAGAGCGCTTCGTGTTTCTCCTGAAACGATTCCCCGAATAGGTGTTGGGATAATTCCGCCAGAGAGGGCCACTTGTAGCCGTATTTTCCGGGAAGTTTACAGATATCCGTCCCGCTCACTTTCGTACAAATTTTTTGAGGATGCTTGAAGGTGTCCTTGATGTTGTACCGCAAAAACTCAGCCTGAAGCACGGTTTGATCAAAATTCAGATTGTGTGCGATTACAGTATCTGTTTGCTTTAAAAGGCCTGAAAAACGATCAAAAACCAGTTTTCCCTCAATTCCCTCATCTTGAGCCTGTTGCTGGGAAATACCGTGAACGGCCACTGAATCCCCGGGAATCGTAAATCCATTCGGCTTAATAATATGCGCTTCTGAATGGATCAGAGCGCTGTTTGAGTCGTATATCAGCCAGCCCATCTGAATAATGCGTGGCCAGTTTTGAAGATCTGAAACAGGTGCTTTCCAGTTTTTAGGGAGTCCGGTGGTTTCGACATCAAAAACGAGGTGGCCGATGGAGTGGAATGGAGGAAGTGCGTCGAAAGTCATAGCGCTGAAATTAAATGAATACTGCACAGTAATAAATATGTTTTATTAATTAATGTAATGAATTGCGGTGAAATAAGTTGACGGAAAGAGGGAGTTTGCAAGGGCTATTCAGTTTCCGCGAGATTTTTTCTCAAAGTGATAATTATTGCCTGATCAATACTCAGATCAAAAATTAACTTTGGGGAAACGTTTTTTCATGTTTTTTCAAAGTTGTCTGCCTTGGGATAGCGCTACCTACGGAGCGCCCTTGAGGTAGGCACTTCGTGTTTTGAAAAAATTTATGCTCATAACAGAGCATAAACCCGAATAATTCACGAAAAGTATAATGTGATGGCTTAGAAGCATGAATTATAGAGACATGCAAAAATTACGATATAGCTTAAAATTGGGTTTGTCACTAAAACTTCGAAATTAGCCAGTGGACTGTGTTGAAGCTGATTGCACTATTTCAGCTCCGCCTTGACCACGAACTAATTTCTTGGTGAATAATCCGGGTTAAACATTTCATGCTCGTAAAAAAAAGCATGAATATGGATATATTAAACCGTCCCGAAAGGGACGATAGGTTTATATAAAACAGTTGCCTTTTCACTTCCAGGACGCCCTGAAGTTAGTGCCATATGGCACAATAGTAGGAGCGATACCCTCGGGAGTTTGACATAGCTATAAAGTGTATTCTGGTTGTATATTCGTTTCGTACTTTTTTAAAAAAAATGTTCTGGTTTGGTGATGGAAAAAATAACCTGAATGTGATTATAGCTGACCTACTTACGCCCAGATTGAGCGGTAGTTTACCCAAACCTTTTTGTCCAATTCTGTGTTAGGAGAAGAAGTCATTTCATCACAAAAAAGATCTGTCACATTTAAGTACATGAAGAAAGAAAAAATCACAATAATTGGAGCCGGATTAAGCGGGTTGGTCCTCGCCCGGCTGCTTGAAAAGCAAGGATACAGCTGCACTATTTTAGAGGGAAGAGACCGGCCCGGCGGACGTATTTTAACCATTCGTAACAGGGATCAGGCTCCGGTTGAGATGGGAGCAACGTGGTTTGGAAATCAGCATCGATATGTGATTCAGCTTTTGAATGAATTGGGAATTGAGAAGATGGATCAACGGATGGGGAGTCACGCGTTTTACGAAGCCGTGTCAACAGCGCCGCCCCAAAGAGTGGAATTGCCCGATCAAAGTGGAACCACGTTCCGGATAAAGGGCGGAACTGATGAGATTATTTCAAAACTGATAGCTGATCTAAAACAGACAACTATCAAGTACAATGAACCGGTTGAAGGAATTAAAGACCATAAGGATTATCTGGAGATAATCACCCCAAACAGCAATTTTAAGACTCCGCTGGTTATTTCAACCCTGCCTCCCAAATTATTTGCCGATACGATTTCTATAGATTCATCACTGCCTCAGGAATTTCAGAAGGAAGCTCAAAAAACACAAACATGGATGGGAGAATCGATTAAAATCGGACTCACTTACACTTCTCCGTTTTGGCGGAACGAGGGCATGGCTTCAACCATTATGAGCAACGCCGGACCGATGAATGAGTTTTACGATCACAGTGACGCAAATGACGAGCGTTTTGCCATGAAAGGATTTATGAATCCCGCTTACCACGCAGCCGGAGCGGAAGAACGCAAAAATCTGGTTATCGATCAGCTGAGAAAATTTTACGGTGATCAGGCCTCTGCTTTTATCACGTTTTTTGAGAAAAACTGGCGGGAAGATCCGTTTACCTATTCACCCTACACAGAGGAGATCTTTCCCCATCAAAATAACGGCGCAGATTTTCTGAAGCGAAGCTATCTGAATGGGAAGTTGTTTTTCGCGGGAGCGGAGACATCATCTGTCTCGCCCGGATATATGGATGGCGCAATCGATAGCGCGTACCGAGTAGCGGATATGATTTAAGCTGAGGAATCCTCGTCCGGCGACTTGAAAAGCTCAAAAGTTTGAACAATTTAAACCACCCATTCAGGGAAGCCTCTCAATTTTTGGAAGTGTCGTCGGGCGAGTGAAGAGGCAGTGAACAAAACCAAAGCCCCACCCAACTCACCGGACGACTCTTGGTGAGATGAAAATTCCGGGCGTTGGAGAATTTTAAAATGAGCATGCTATTCTGCCGTTAAAAGTCGCCCGATGAGGGTTCCTTCACCTGACACATTATTCCGTTACAGATTGTTTGATAAAATTGGTGAGAGCCGGCATCAATTCAGGGTTGAGTGCCAGGTTTGGATCACTGTAGGTTTCAATGTTTTTCTGACGCTCAGCCGGTGCTTGTTTTAAAACGTGATTCATTCCATCGATGATTATCATTTCCGAACTCTCAGCCGCCTCATTAAGTTTTTCTGCTTGTTCCGTCTCAATCTGTATATCGTGGGTGCCCTGAACTATGAGAATAGGAATTTCAAGCTCAGTTATGGTTTCTGATGGCGTGTAGGAGAACATGGAAATCAAATAAGGCTGAACACTTTCCCGAAAGAGGGAATAGAGCGCGGGTGGAACATTTGAAACCTGATGTCCGGCAGAAAGTGAATCCAATATGGGCGTGGCCTGTTCTAAAACAAAAGCGGGCTGACTTTTCAACTGTGTACGAATGATATCATCCAGCGAATCGGCAAAACCGGCCAGTGAGATAAACGCATCGGCGGACGATTGATCAGCGGCGACCATTCCAATAAGTGAACCTTCGCTGTGTCCGATGATGATCACATGGTCAAACCGCTCATCTTGCTTCAGTTTGTTAACCCACGCAACCGCATCGTTGATATAATCTTCAAATCGTAATTCAGACTCATCTTTTCCCGCTGTTGCACTTTTCCCGATTCCCCGTTTATCATAGCGTACAGAAGCAATTCCACTGCCCGATAACTCCTCAGCCACCATTTTAAGCGAGTTGTTTTTCATCATCGGATTATTTCCATCCCGATCGGTGGGGCCCGAACCGGAGATTAGTAACGCAACGGTATTTTTATGAAGTGAGCGTGGTAAAAGAAGCGTGCCGTCTAACGTCCCGGTATCTGTCTCCAGCGAAATTGTTTTCTGCTGAGTCTGTGCCTTAAGGTTAGGTTGTGTAAAAGAAAGCAGGAGGCCGGCAAGTAACAGAACTACGGAATAGGTGGATTTCATAGTAAATGAGAATCTGATTTTGGACTCGTTTTGGTTAGTTATTCTGATCGATTTTTTTCTGAATGTTCTCTAAAATCGTTTTGTGAGAAAAACGGGCGCAATGGCCTTCGGTGGGTGCAAACTCAATCACCGCATCAGATGCTGGGTTTTCAGTCTGGTCGAGAAACGCCGCAAACTCACGCGTGGCTGGATTGAGATAAAACTGATCCATATCACCCATCCAAACATAAATTTTACCCTGAAGCTTTGGTCCGAGGGTTTCCCAGTTTTCCTGAGTGTATTTCTTGAAATCGTATTTTTTCCAGTGTTCGGCAACCTCAGAATTGATTTCACCTGAAATGGGATCAAAAAGCGGAACCGGCAATCCATCTTCTCCTTTCGGACTGTACAAGGCGGTGTGAGCGCTGAACTGTCCGCCGGAAGTGACGTAAGTGTCAGAATATCCGAGTACGTTTTCGTAGTTGATGAAATCTCTGAGCGAGATGATGGGTTCACCAACGGTACTGCGCATAACTGGACGCTCATAGCCAAACTCATTCACAAAAGCGTTCTGATCTTTGTAAATATTGATCAGCTGATAATTTTCAAATTCAATGGCATCGGGACTGTAGGAAAATACGCCGGCAAAGTGATCGGGATAGTAAAGCTGTAGTCCGAGCGAAACCCATCCGCCGGTGGAACAGCCATCGATAAAGCGGGTGGCAGAATCGTCTGTTCCGCGAAATTTGGTTTCTATGTGGGGAATTAATTCTGAGATGAGCGCTTCGCCATAAGGTCCTGAGTTTTCAGAATCCATCTGATAGCTATCCCCAAACGGGCCTTCTCCATCTAAAAATACATTGATGATTTCCGGGGCTTCATCACTTGTCCACCACGACATAAAATCTTCATTATTCACGAGATAATTCACCCGCGTGTATCTACCGCCATAGCCGGCCACGTTGTAACGTATTGGGTATGATTTTCCTTCTTTATAATTTTTGGGCAGTAGGACAGTGGCTTTCAATTGCATAGGCTGATCCCAAAAATCAGACAGGAGCTCACTCTTCATGTCCACCGTTTTTACAAGATCATGTGTACTAACATTTCTGTCTTCAATAATCTGACCGATCTCAATTTCAACTGAAAGCGGTTTGGAAACAGAGATCGCCATCTTCTCAGAATACAAATTTCCCGGTGTGTTGATGCGTGATTCTCCCTCATTCTGATCCCACAAAACCTGAATGTTGTAGATTCCTTCCGGGACGTTTTCAAACGTCCACTCTTCAGTGGTTGTCCAGTCTGAATTGGCTTGAAGTGTTTCGGAAAAGTCAGCTGATAAATCGGAGCGATTCATGGCAAATATGTGGCTCATGGAGCCGGGGAAAGGCCATATCTGATCTTTGGGTTCTACTTGTAGATTTTTGTTCAAAAAAATAAAAAGTCGTCCTTCGCTAAGGACTTGTGTGTCCAAATCATCAGCAACAGAAACGGTGATGGAAAGTCGGTGATTTTGATCCTGAGCAAAAGAACCTGTAAATGTGATCAGAATAATCAGCAGGCAGAGATAAAGCAAACGACGTAATTTCATAAATAGAGTAGGTTTAGTAAGAAATGCAGGGAAAATTATAGGGTAAAACGCAGAGAAAACCTAAAGAACACAGTAATCCACCCTGATCCGACAGCCGGCGGAGAAGGGTGGCTGGACGGGGTTTGAATAGGGGAATGACTTATTGCCCGTTTAGTCCTGTGGTGGTTTTTGTGCAATTGGTTTTTGAATCGTGGCTGGTTTTGTCGCGTGATGGTTCGACTGCTTCGCGCTCACCATGGATGTGTGCCAAAGCCCAAAATCCATCCTGAGTCCATCGAAGGGTGGCGGGACGGGGCTTGAATAGGGGAATGACTTATTGCCCGTTTAGTCCTGCGGTGGTTTTTGTGCAATAGGTTTTTGAATCGTGGCTGGTTTTGTCCTGTGATGGTTCGACTGCTTCGCGCTCACCATGGATGTGTGCCAAAGCCCAAAATCCATCCTGAGTCCATCGAAGGGTGGCAGGACGGGGCTTGAATAGGGAATAAAGCACTGCCCCGTTCAGCTTTGTGGTTTTTGGCGCAATGAGATTATGAATCGTGGCTGGTTTTGTCGCGTGATGGTTCGACGGGCGCTTCGCTGCTCAGGATGGATTACCTCAGCCTAAAAACCTTTGCCTCAACCTCCAAACTCAACCTCAACCTCAATCCTGTCCTAAACTTTCCACGTGTTCCCAGAATTCCGGGTAAGAGATGGCGGCGGCTTCGGCACCGTGGATTGTGCACGGTTCGAGTGCCCGGAGAGAAGCAACGGCGGCCGACATAGCGATACGGTGGTCGTGGTGCGACTCAAACTCCGCTGATTTGAATTGATGTCCGCTTTTTCCGTGAATGGTCAGGCCGTCTTCGTGCTCTTCAAAGTCTGCTCCGATTGCGCTTAGAATTTCGGTGATGGCTGTAATGCGGTCGGATTCTTTATAGCGCAGCTCTTTCGCTCCTCTGAAATTAGACGTCCCATCCACAAAACTGAATAAAACTGAGAGAATAGGTAGCTCATCAATGCAGTTGGGAACGAGTACGGGATTCAGCTTGAGCGGGGAAAGTTTACTGTAGCGAACCGTAATATTTGCGGTCGGCTCGGGGTCATCCTCTGTGTGTTCAATTTCAATATCGGCTCCCATCTGTTTTACGATATCGAGCAATGCGCTTCGGGAAGGATTAATGCCGACGTTTGGCAACGTTATTTCGCTGCCGGGAGTTATCAACGCGGCCACAATCCAGAACGCTGCTGAGGAAAAATCGCCCGGAATAGTCAAATTAATGGGATTTAGTACGTGATCCCTGCTACTGATAATCTCTGTCTCTCCACGACTATTCGTTTTAACCGGTAATCGCAACATGCGTTCGGTGTGATCACGGGAGGTCTGCGATTCTATGACGGTGGTGAAACCCCCGGCAAATAATCCTGCTAATAAGACGCAAGATTTAACCTGAGCACTGGCCACCGGAAGCGGATAAGTGATGTACGAAAGTTTTTGATTGGTGGTAAATTGAAGCGGCGGATAAGTTTCTTCTCTGGCTGAAATCTCAGCGCCCATTTTGGTCAGCGGATCGATGATACGCTTCATCGGACGCTTGGTGAGTGATTCATCGCCCGTAAGTTTTGTCTTGGTTCCGCTGCCGGCCAAAATCCCGGATAGCAAGCGCATGGTGGTGCCGGAGTTTTCGCAGTCAATTTTTTCAACTTCCTGAGCGATATTATCCCGCCCGGTTCCTGTAATCCACACGTCGGTTCCTTCCTGACGGACCTCTGCTCCAAGCGCCTGAATGGCTTTTAGCGTGGTTTGAGGATCTGCCGCCTGAGAATAATTTTTGATGTGGGATTGTTGCTCGCTCAACAGCGCGAATAGTCCGCAGCGGTGCGCGATAGATTTATCGGGTGGAACAGTAAGGGTGGCTGAAAAAGAGGAAACGGGAGATACGGTTTTATCCATCAAATCAATTTTGTTGATTGAGCATTTGTTGAGCCTGAATGGCTTCAATAGTTTCGGGATAGGATTCTACAATGGTTCTTAGCGTGTTATTTGCCTCACCGGGATTACCCAACTGCTCGTAGCATTTGGCGCTTCCAAACAGCGCTTTAGCCACCCAGTTTTGATAGGCTTCGTAGAACAGTTTTACATTGGTGTAGGCGTCGATAGCCTGATTGTAATTTCCTTGCGCTCGAAAGACTTCACCAATCAGATATTGAGCTTCGGCGCCGTTTTCGTTTGAACTGTTCTCGGCGATAGGACGAAGATTTTCAAGGGCTTCATCAAAACGACGCTCTTCCACGTTTAAAGCGGCTATTCCAAGAGTCAGGGCAGTATTTTCGGCATCGATTGAAAGTCCTTCTTCATAAAGCTCTCTGGCCTTACTCAGATCTCCATTCATGCGGTTGATGCGTCCCATTCCCACAATGCCTTCAATTCTGTAATCATTAAAATTATCTCTTAACTGACGATATTGCTCCAGTGCCTGGTCGAGTTCACCCCGACGAACGTAGATATCGGCCAGATCGGAATGAGCTGTTGGAGCGCGATCTGATTGCGGGAATCGCTCAAGTAAATATTTATATGATTCGATTGATTTCTGCTCTTTATCATTCAGACGATACGCTTCAGCGAGATTGTAGTACGCATCGGGCAGGTTGCTGCTGTATGGCGTCTTTCTGATGTAATCCTCAAAAGCACTAACCGCTCCGTTGTAATCACCCGATTGCAGTAAATTGGTAGCCATTCGGTAGCGTAGTCGATCTGCTGTGCGTTGATTGGGATGATTCTGTACAAATTCCTCGAGCATGTAGCCACTTGAATCGGCCTGACCCGAGGCAAACTGCGCGAATTGAATTCCATTCACCGCATCGATGATATATGAGCTTCTCGGATAATTATCGAGCACCTTTTTATATGCCTGAATAGCATCCTGATATTGACTCACATTGTAGTAAGCATCGCCGATGTTGTACTGAGCACGAGCTGCCCAATCAGTTCTTGGGTAATTGTCTATTACGGCGTTGAACTCCTCAATCGCCTGAGTGTAATTACCCATCAAAAAGTAGATGTAGGAGACATTGTACTGCGCCTGCTCACGAACGCGAGTGAACGGATAGATGCGCAATAATTTTCTGAAAGTGGTTACCGCTTCATAGGTGCGCCCATCACGATAATAACTGTTGGCAATCTGAAACATGGCGTAATCGCCGCCGGGCTCAGCTCCAATCGCTT